>Ga0102831_1000106_pt1 | contig 40735 bp, 38 predicted proteins | sample ColrivemetaGS747_FD_84508 | JGI IMG/M metagenome (GOLD analysis project Ga0102831, IMG submission 84508) | Estuarine microbial communities from the Columbia River estuary - Freshwater metaG S.747 | ecosystem: Environmental > Aquatic > Marine > Intertidal zone > Estuary | place: USA: Columbia...
AATACAACCCCAGTTCAAACAGATTCCTCCTAAAGATTCGCGTTCAACAACTGCAGTTTTCAAACCCAGCTGAGAAGCCCTGATAGCGGTAACATATCCACCTGGTCCACTTCCCACTACTATGATGTCATAATTCATATCCTAAAATTTTGTGTTGCGAAGTTAATAATTTTTGTCTCTAACTTAATGAACAGGTTAAACTGCCACGTTATACTCTCTTAAAGCATCATTCAGTGATGTTTTAAGATCCGTAGATGCTTTTCTTTTTCCTATGATCAGTGCACAAGGAACCTGATAATCTCCTGCCGGAAATTTCTTGGTGTAAGAACCAGGGATCACGACACTTCGGTCCGGAACATGTCCGCGATGCTCCACTGGATGGTCACCTGATACATCTATGATCTTTGTTGATTTGGTCAAAACCACATTTGCCCCTAACACCGCTTCTTTACCCACTCGAACTCCTTCAACAACGATACAACGTGAACCAATGAAAGCATTGTCTTCTATAATGACTGGTGCAGCTTGAAGAGGTTCAAGTACACCTCCAATACCCACACCACCACTTAGATGTACATTCTTTCCGATCTGAGCACAAGAACCAACTGTCGCCCAAGTGTCTACCATGGTCCCACTGTCGACATAAGCTCCAATATTTACATAAGAAGGCATCATGATCACACCTGGAGCGATATATGCTCCATAACGTGCAATGGCATGAGGTACAACTCGAACATTCAATTCTTTATAGTTTCTTTTCAAAGCCATTTTATCATGGAATTCAAAAGGACCTACTTCGATCGTTTCCATTTGACGAATAGGAAAATAAAGAACCACGGCTTTTTTAACCCACTCATTTACAGTCCAGCTTCCGTCTTCGTTGGGTTCTGCCACACGCAAAATTCCCTTATCGATCTCATCAATAACATGCTCAATAGCTGCAATCGTTTCTTTTTCTTTCAATAATTCCCTGTTTTCCCAGGCCGCTTCAATAATAGATCTCATGTTTCGAATTTGAGGATCAAAGATAAGCAATAGGTTGAATAGAAGTTTGGTCTATCTTTGTGGTATGGCGAAGATGTTGGGTATTGATTTTGGTTTGAAAAGAACTGGATTGGCGATGACGGATGCAGCAAACATTATTGCTTCTCCTTTGGAATACGTCGAATCATCTGAATTGATGGGCCGTCTGATTGCTTTGGTTGAAAAGGAAAAAATTAGTGTGATTGTTCTTGGATTACCAATGAATTTGAATAATACTCCGACAGACATAACGGCGAATATCTATTTGCTCAAAGAGGCCTTAGAAAAACAATTTCCTTCAGTACTTGTTGATTTGCAGGATGAAAGATTCTCTTCATCCATTGCTATTAACGCGATGATTCAGGGAGGGACAAAAAAAAGTAAACGTCAGGAAAAAGGAATAATTGACAAGGTAAGTGCTTCAGTTATTCTACAGTCCTATCTTGATCGAAAGCGCTGAATTTTCCTTTTTTTAAAATTTGGTATTCCTTGAAAGAGTTAATTTTGCAGTAAAATTGAAAACATGATATTTCCGATAGTTGCATATGGTGATTCAGTTCTTAAGAAAGAGGCAGAGGAGATTGATAAGGATTTTCCGGATTTGAAAAAACTGATCGAAGACATGTATGAAACCATGTATAGTGCTCAGGGAGTTGGTCTTGCAGCGCCTCAGATCGGAAAATCAATTAGGCTGTTTATTGTTGATGGAAGTCCTTTTGCAGATGACGAAGATGAGGATGAAGAACCAGATCCAAGAGCCGTTGGAATGGAAGATTTTAAAAAGGTTTTCATTAATCCGATCATTGAGGAAGAGGAAGGAGAAGAGTGGGGTTTTCACGAAGGTTGTTTGTCTATACCAAAGATTCGTGAAGAGGTATTTCGAAAGGAGAAAGTGCACATCAGTTATTTCAATGAAAACTGGGAGTTCAAAGAAGAAGTGTATGATGGATATGCTGCAAGGATCATTCAGCACGAATATGATCACATCGACGGTATACTTTTCACAGATCATCTTTCACCCCTCAAACGAAGATTATTGAATAAAAAGCTCCAGAATATCTCGAAAGGAGATATAAGTGTAGATTATAAAATGAAGTTTCCATTAGTTAAAAAAGGTAGATAATGAAGCAAGTATTTTTTATTGGGATCATCCTGGTTTCATTGTTCTCAGGATGCGGTGGTTCAGACGAGAAGTCTTTGTCGGAGAGACCTTCTCAGGAAGAATTGAAAGAGAAGATCAAGCACATGGAAGATTCTCTGAAAGGATTACAGTCGGATCTTCATGAGATTAAACAGATTCCAAATCTTACGAAGATGGAGTTGATCAACCGCTTGTTGGATTACTATCATTTCTACCCGGAGGATGACAAATATAGTCCTGAATGTCTGGACAAGGTGCATATGATCTACACGAGTATCAATGTGTATCCCAGAGCTTCTGAATATGCAGACACTTTATTGGAAAAATATCCAGACTATGTCAATCGTGCAATGGTACTTGAAAGTCAGGGTAGCACATTCGACATATTTATTCAGCCAAGAGATTCAGCGAAGGTGAGATATTACTATGAAATGCTTTTGAAGGAAAATCCAAAAATGGACAAGGATAAAAAACAGGGGATTAAAAATCGATTGAAGTACAACCATCTTTCATTTGATGAATTCATTGAAATGAACATGAGCAATTTTGCTAAAAATTGATGGTGTTAACGATGTGTTAAAAAATGGGTCTGCCCAAATTGTGGAACTATCTTTGGTATAGAACCTGAAAATTTAAATTATACAGTTATGAAAAAGGTAATATTTTCTCTATTGATGATGTTCGTTGCTTCAGTAGCATTGAACAAAGTATCTGCTCAGATCGAAGCTGGGCCAAAAATCGAGTTTACAAAAGAAACACATGATTATGGTACGATCAAGTATGGTGCTGATGGTACATGTACTTTCGAATTCAAGAATACTGGAAATGCTCCATTGATCATTTCAAACGCAAAAGGATCTTGTGGATGTACAGTTCCGGAATGGCCGAAGGAGCCAATTGCACCTGGAGCAAAAGGATCAATTAAAGTGAAGTATGACACAAAGCGTCCTGGAGCGATCAACAAAAGTGTAACAATCACTTCAAATGCAGTGAACGAGCCTACTAAGGTTATTCGCATCAAAGGAAATGTATTGCCAGCTCCAGAAGGTAGTGCTCCTGTGAATAGCGGAGGCGCTCCTGCAAACAACTAAGATGAGGCTATTATTCGCGATCATAATTATAGCATTGAGTTCCGCCACTGGTTTCGGCCAGCTGGCGGAATTTAGTATTAAGTCCCCAACAATTAAGCTTCCTAAAGCTAAAGAAGGTGATCAGGTAGAGCATATCTACGAATTCACCAATACAGGTAAGGCTCCTTTGATCATTAGTTCCTATAAGGTCGATTGTCCATGTACAAAACTTGAACTTCCCAAAGAACCAATCCTTCCCGGTCAAAAAGGTAAGATCATTTTATCCTTTGATACGAAAGGAAAATCATTCTACCAGGATCGCATCATCTACCTGGAAATGAATACAAAAAAGAAGACCGAAAAGCTTCGGTTTAAAATCTACGTTGAGCCAAAACCGTAACAGGTTGTTCATAACTTCTACTTCAGTTTCCTGTATTAATTTGTAACTTTAGTCCAAGAATTTTTCCCGGATTATGTACCTGATTTTTGATACGGAAACAACTGGTTTACCGCGTGATTGGAACGCCCCATACACGGACGTATCCAATTGGCCCAGAGTAGTTCAGATCGCATGGCAATTGCATGATCATATGGGAAAATTGATCGAACATCATGATTTTCTTATTACTCCTGATGGATTCGATATTCCTTACGACGCTGAAAGGATTCACGGTATTTCTACGCAACTTGCAAACGAGAAGGGAATATCCCTTGAGATAGCACTTTCAAAGTTCGAAATAGCAATGAAGCAAACAAATTTCATTGTTGGTCAGAATGTAGGATTTGATATTAATGTAGTCGGATGTGAATTCGTAAGGTTGGGTGTTAATCCTGATCTTGTCAGAATGCCTGTTCTGGACACTTGTACCGAAGTTACTGCTGAATTATGCAGACTTCCGGGAGGAAGGGGAGGACGATTTAAGTTGCCGACATTAACAGAGCTCCATCAGCACCTATTTAATGAGCCTTTTGCTGAGGCACACAACGCAACTGCCGATGTTGAGGCAACCACCCGTTGTTTTCTTGAGTTGATCAGAATCGGGAATTATTCGATAGAACAACTGGATCAGATCGATGAGTACCTTGAAGATTTCAGATCTTTCAATCCCGCACCAATTGGAAGAGTTGGTTTAACACATGTCAACCTAAAGCAGGAGAGTGCCAAATTAAAAGAGGGCTTTAAGGAAGAATTTGAGATTCGAAAAGGTGATTTCGAGGAAAACAGAATTCGACTTGACAAAGCCGAATTTGCTCATTTGCATAATCATACACAATTTTCGATTCTACAATCGACCATTGATGTCTCTGGATTGGTGAACAAAGCGATTGAATTGAAAATGCCTGCGGTGGCCTTGACAGATACGGGGAACATGATGGCTGCCTTTCACTTTGAAAAGGCTGTTTCTTCGCATAACAAGCAAGTAAAAGCTGCCAGAAAAGAGGCTGAGGAGAAAGGGGAATCGTACGATGGAAAAGAACTATTGCCGATCATTGGGTGTGAGTTCAATGTCTGTAGAAATCACAAGGACAAATCTCAAAAGGACAACGGTTATCAGATCGTTATCCTGGCAAAAAATAAAAATGGTTATCATAACCTGGTAAAACTGGCTTCATTTGCTTACACTGAAGGTATGTACTATGTGCCAAGGATCGATAAGCAATTAATTTCTCAGTATAAGGATGATCTCATCGTTTTATCAGGGAATTTGTATGGTGAGATTTCATCATTGATCTTAAATGTAGGTGAAATCCAGGCTGAGGAAGCTTTGCTGTGGTGGAAGAAGGAATTTGGAGATGATTTTTACCTTGAGATCATGCGTCATGGTCAGGAAGATGAGAATCGAGTAAATGCCACGCTTATAAAATTTACCGAAAAACATCAGGTAAAACTGGTGGCAACAAACAATACCTTTTATCTGAATACTGAGGATGCCGAAGCGCATGATGTATTGTTGTGTGTTAAGGATAGCGAGTTGGTATCCACGCCGAAGGGTAGAGGAAGAGGATTCCGCTACGGATTAGATAATAATCAGTATTATTTCAAATCTCAGGAAGAGATGAAAGAATTGTTCATCGATCTTCCTGAAGCAATAGAGAATATTTCTGAGATCATTTCAAAATGTGAAGCCTACGGATTAGCAAGAGACGTTTTGTTGCCCGCTTTTGACATTCCAGAAGAATTCAAGGATGCTAAAGACCTGGAGGATGGAGGAAAACGGGGTGAGAACAATTATCTGCGCCACCTTACCTATGAAGGCGCAAAACGACGATATGATGATGTCACCGTCGAGATAAAGGATCGACTTGATTTTGAATTAGCAACAATTGAAAGAACAGGTTATCCCGGATACTTCTTGATCGTTCAGGATTTTTGCAATGCGGCTCGGGAAATGGGAGTGTCAGTCGGTCCAGGAAGAGGTTCCGCGGCAGGATCAGCAGTTGCATATTGCATAGGTATTACCAATGTCGATCCGATTGCATACGATCTCCTATTTGAGCGTTTCCTTAATCCGGACAGGGTTTCTATGCCCGATATTGATATTGATTTCGATGATGAAGGACGTGGTCGTGTAATTGATTGGGTGATCAATAAATACGGTGCCAATCAGGTGGCTCAGATCATTACTTATGGCACGATGGCTGCTAAATCAAGTATTCGAGACGCAGCAAGAGTGCTCGATCTTCCTTTGCCGGATGCAGACAGAATTGCTAAACTCGTTCCAGATCTTTCACTCAATAAGATCTTCGCGCTTGATGATGCTTCTTTGGCTGATAAGTTGAAGAATAATCAGGACGATATCGCGAGGGCTAAAGAACTAAAAAGATTGTGTGAAGGAACAGATCTTTCCGCAAAGGTGATTAAGAAAGCCTTGCAATTGGAGGGTTCGGTTCGAAATACAGGTATCCATGCCTGTGGTGTGATCATTACACCTGATGACATTACGAATTTCGTACCTGTAGCTACAGCAAAAGATTCAGATATGTATTGTACGCAATACGACAACTCGGTCGCTGAATCTGCAGGTTTGCTAAAAATGGACTTCCTTGGTCTCAAAACACTTACGTTGATCAAGGATGCAGTGAAGAACATCAATGAGACAAAGGGATTGGAATTGGATCCGGATTTGTTTCCAATCGATGATGTTCCTACCTATGAATTATTTCAGCGTGGTGAAACGGTAGGGATATTCCAGTACGAATCTCCTGGGATGCAAAAGTACATGAGGGAGCTCAAGCCGACTGTCTTTGCCGATCTGATCGCGATGAATGCCTTATACAGACCTGGTCCTCTTGAATACATACCTTCCTTTATTCGTAGAAAACACGCTGAAGAGGAGATTGTGTACGATCTTGACGATTGTGAAGAGTACCTGAAAGAAACGTACGGTATTACTGTCTATCAGGAGCAGGTAATGCTTTTATCTCAGAAACTCGCGGATTTTACCAAAGGTGAAGCGGATACACTCCGTAAGGCGATGGGTAAAAAACAGAAGGATGTCCTGGATAAAATGAAACCGGCTTTCCTTGAAAAGGGTGAAGCCAAAGGCCATGATCGAGAAAAACTTGAGAAAATCTGGAAAGACTGGGAAGCTTTTGCCTCATACGCCTTTAACAAATCTCACTCTACGTGTTATGCCTGGATCGCTTACCAAACAGCTTACTTAAAAGCGAATTTTCCTGCGGAGTACATGGCTTCGGTTCTTTCTAACAACATGAATGACATCAAACAGATTTCCTTCTTCATGGAAGAATGCAAACGAATGGGTATTCCTGTTTTAGGTCCGGATGTGAATGAATCCAATTATCACTTCACAGTAAATAAAGAGGGTGCCATCCGATTTGGTTTGGGTGCTATCAAAGGATTAGGTAGTGGTCCTGTTGAAGCGATCATTGAAGAGAGGGGTGAAAATGGCCCGTTCCAGTCGATTTTCGATATGGCAAAACGAATCAATCTAAGAGTTTGTAATAAGAAGGCTTTTGAAAGTCTTGCATATGCTGGTGGATTTGATTCATTTAAAAATGTGCACAGAGCACAGTATTTTCAAGAGGATATTTCCGGCAAGACTTTCCTGGAAAGTGCAATGCGTTTTGGGGCAAGTTTTCAGGATAACGAGTCGTCTTCACAAGTGTCATTATTTGGAGAAAGTTCCGGAGCAAAAATGCCAGAACCCGAAATTCCGAAGGCTACAGAGTGGTCTAGTATGTTTAAGCTTAAGAAGGAAAAAGAGGTGGTTGGCATCTTTATTTCCGGACATCCCTTGGATGACTTTAGAGTGGAGATCGATGCTTTTTGTAATGGTAACATTTCAATGCTTCACGATCTTGAGAGTCACAAAGGAAAGGATATTCTTGTTCCTGCCATCATTATAGAAGCCGAACATAGAGTTACTAAAAATGGTGACCCTTTTGGGACACTGATCATCGAAGATTATTCAGATAGTCATAAGTTGTTCTTATGGAGGGAAAACTATTTAAAGTTCAAGCATTTTTTCCATCCTGGAACATTTGTTGCATTCAAAGGAAAAATTGAAAAGCCATTAAGAAGAAACGAACTTGAATTTGTAGTGAGTACCATCTCATTACTCCAGGAATTAAAGGATGCTAAAGCTTCAGAGTTAAGTATTAAAGTTTCTTCAAAGGAGCTTGATCAGGTGATGATCACAGATCTTTACAAGTTATTTACGGAAAATGAAGGTAGAGTATCAGTTAATTTTACGGTATTCGATCCATTGGATGGAATTGAAGTAAGAATGCCTTCGAAGACAATAAAAATCGACCCGAATAGTCAATTGTTCAAAGAGTTACAGAAATTTAATCTGGAATTCAGGTTGTCTTAAGGGATGAGTTCCCTCATCTGAGTCAATTCATCAACCTTCTGAGCATTTCCGACCTGCTGAAAAGAGGCGATCAAATTAGTGATCATACGCCTGATAATGTCAGAATGTGAGCAAGGTTCAAAGTAGGAACGCTCGTGAGGTAAGTTCAGCCCATCAAGAAATTCTTTAATATCCTTCATTCCGAAAATGGTTCCTTTGGAAAACGGATTTATGTAAAATAAAATTCCATAATCATTCTTTTCCTTCAGGTATTGACCTGATCCATGTTCGTCCATAAAAGCCAGAATAAAGTGATTCGGAAGATTCACACCATAGATTGGCAGGTCGAGTGATTGTGCAACAATAGAGTAGATCAAGCATAGGCTCAGCGGATTTCCTTTTCTTGATTCTATTACAGTATTTAGAAAAGAATTCATCGGAGAATGAAAATTCTTGGTATCCCCATGAAATTTATAAAGTCCGAAATAGATTCGGTTCATGATATTAACTTTCTCAAAAGCGGTCATGCTATCATTTAACTCCAGCCAGACATCTCTTCTTAATTGCTGAATAGTTTCGATGATCATTTGCTCATCCAGACCAGGGTATTGATATCTTGAGACAATAATAGCTCCCTTCAACAAATCTTTATCTTCTGATTCAGCCCACTGGGTGAGATCTTTTTTGGTTTCTTCGAATTGGATCTCGTGGATAAGGTTTTCAATTCTACTTTGAAAAAGAAGGCCCATAGATTCTTGTTCCCATGAGCTTTCAAGGAAGGGAATAGCTTCCGATCCATATGTTCTCAAGCGATCTCTCACATGTTCGAAAACATTTTCGTCCGGATCGTCGATCAGCTGAATAAGCGCTTGTATTTCCCTGAGTTCTTTCACTTGCAACAAATATAGATGAGCTATTCAGGTCATTTGGATGTGATGCCAAATCTTTATTCATGGAAAAATGTTAATTAAAGTAAAAAAAACTGAAACCTTTTGAATTAACAGGCGTTAGAGATGATACGGATCAATTATTAACATCTACAGGTTAAGAAAAGGGAGGCTCCTACAGGGCCTCTTTTTTTTGTTTAAAGATTTTGTTGGAGTGTAGTTTGGTATGGTTTTTATAACTTCAAAGAAAAAAAAGATCATGAAAGCATTATTTATGAGTTTGGTAGTTTTATTATTGGTTGCATCATGTAAATCCGCGGAGGTTGTCGCAACTGAAAATAAGGATATAATGGAAGAGGTTTCTGAGGATGGTGCTGTTTCTGGAGTTGTGTATGTGAGTTTAAAAGGTTGCCCGGTATTAATCATTGTCGATAGTGGGGCAGACCAAAAAAGACTTTATCCGGTGAATCTTCCTCAGGAATTTAAGGTTGATGGAACTAAGATCTTATTTAATTATATTCCAAGCAGGGCAATGCAGCCTGACGGTTGTACCTTGATTGATATGGTTGTCTCTGTAGAGAATGTTCAAAAAACCAGATGATCAGAGAGATTTCATGAGTTTCCTGTAAGCGCTTTGATTTGCCTTGCTATAAAAGGCTCGTTCGATCTTGTATTTTTCCTGTGCTGTTAAATGCCATGAAAGAGAGATCCTGTCGTTGGAATGTTCTCGTAAATTAAATGTAATTACATCCAGAGAAAAAGGGAATGATTTAGTTGCAGCTTCAAGAAGTTGTTCTTGATCGAAGTCTTGAGTTCTTGGAAAATTGCTGTAGATATTTCCAAAAGGTAATGTGATCTTATCGAGCATGGATACAGAGTGATACGACTCATTGTTTAAGATCCTTTTCGTATCCCTAATTTCGATGATGATCACACCACTTGTATTTTCTTTGATCCAATCGGTGAGTTGTGTGAGGTATTCAATCGTCGTTCTAGTACCGTAATTGTCTCTGATTCCTGCGTCCATCAATTGCATTTCAGGGAAAGTAGGCATGGTTACCATCGGCATAATGAAAGGGAAGGTTGCGTTTGCTCTAAGAACAGATGAGAATCTGATCTTTTGAGGGTCATTTTTAGCAAAGAATGATTGATAGTCAATGTTTTCATAGCTATTTGATCTTTCTTCTTTGCTAGTGTTTCCAATTGTAAGGAACCTCAGAGACTGAGAGGAGATTAATAATCGTCTTCCATCGTTTGCTATTGTTGGAGAAAAGATCATTACAGGTACTTTGGCATCTTTTTCCGGTTGGGAATAATATCCCAGATCATGCCTCAAAATATTTTTTGTATTCTCATGCAGTTGTTCTTCAAAGGCATATCCTCTGTCTTTTGTATAAGCGTGTCCGTTGTGTTCAAACGTTTGGAATCGCACGAACAGGTCATTGGTAGAAACTGAAAATGCCAGTTTGTTCAATAGATCTTTGCCAAGATTTTTCCTGAAGGATTCATCGTAAAGATCATTGACCTTGTTATTTCTTTGAAGGTGGATCAATTCCCTGAAATAGGCAGCTCCAACCATTCCCCCGGATGCTCCTGTGATCATTTGCATATGAGAAGTTAATTTTCCTTTGGTTCCTTTTTCGCAATTCTGAAGAACGGTAAGTGTCCAAAGTGCACTTCGAGATCCTCCTCCGGATGTATTTACAATGATCAATTTAGGTTTATCAGTGTCCGTTTTTGATTTCCAATTTTCCAAAAGGGAGATGAATTCCTTTTTTGAATTGTCATGAACGGACGTATCGGAACCAGAATTTCTGATTCTCTCAACTGAAAACTCTTGTAATTTTTCAGGTGAATAATCCAGGCCATAAGCATAATTGGTGTATTTGAACATTCCGGTATGTGTGCTCAGGTAGTTCATTGTGAAGATTGCAATAAAAATGATCGGGTAAGTCCATCGGTGAAACCAGGACATCATCGCAGAGAAGATCATGTGGATCATCGTCAAAAGAAGCACGATGCTCATCGCTGCAGGAGTTTCAAAAACGGGCCAGTCTCTGAAAAAGCTCAAAATAAAAAATGCAGATATGGTCAGGATCTCAAAAATTGTAGCGTTGATCCTGTTCTGAGCAAAAACCCGCTCAATTACTTCCTTATCAAGATGTGTAATCTTTCTACTTTGGTATAACTTGAGGTGCCTCCCAATATAGATGAAGGGCCTTTTTCGCTCTGTTCTGAAATAATTGTACCACTTCAGTTGTTTGTTGAGTACTGAGCTGATTGGAGTGCCCTGTGTTTCTTCATCAGATACCACATGCTTGTTCTTTGTCGTAGGGAAAAAATAAAAGATCGATAATAAGATAAAAAGCAGTGCTCCCAGAAAGACTGACAAGCTAAACATAGTGATCGTTTTCCAATCTGTTAGTTCCTGTTGATTCTGAAAAGAGATCATTTGTAACAGGTAAAAAATGAAGAAGGAGAGCGGAATCAAAGAATTGTTTATGCAGAACTTAAAGAATGGTCTTGATACGGCAGCTAAGAACTGGTATCGCGGGCCAAGCTTTATGTAACTGTATGTATTGAAGGCCATTGTAAAGCCGCCGAAAGAGAAGCCAAGAAGGAAGAATGCCCAATTATTTACCTCGCCCTGATATTCCGGTGATAGAAATAGAAATGGAACTCCGAATGCGCTGCCAAAACTATCGGCAATGATCGCAAAAAGCAATGCCCAGTAGAACATTGAAATAAGATTATACTTCAGCTGTCCCAGAATCAACTGAAAAGGGAAAAAGGATCTGATAAATCCTACAACGGTCCATTTACCATAATCAAACTTCATTTATATGTTTGACGTTTCTTCACGCATTATGGTTGTGATTGCAAATTCGTGGTAATAAAATCGTAAGCCAAATAGGCCAGGGCTTTTCCGGTTATCATTTCTTCGTGAGGGTTATTTGGGGCTGCTTCCGGTAGGTGCAGGTAACAAGCTTGTGGAAGAGAAGCGAATGTTTTAACATAGAATCTAGCTTCGTCCATTGATATCCCGGAAGGAGTAAATGCAGAAGTAGGCATCAATGCAATGCTGTCCATGTCTAATTCAATACCCAATTTAAATTCTTTATGCATGGATGCTGATAATGAAGAAATATCCTGAAGAAAAAGCCCTCTATTTAATATGTAATCATCCAGAAAAGAATAGTGACAATGGTTTTCTTTCAAAAAATCAAGGATGAATTGATTGTTATAAGCTTTATGTAGGCCAATTGCATGATATTTCTCAATATGACCGTATTCTATCGCAAATGAAAATGGGTTTCCACTGTGTCTGTTGTCTGTTTTTCTGCAATCCGCATGAGGGTCGAGATTGATAACGTTGATCCTTTTGTTTTTTGCATAATGTGCAATGATCGGATATGCATTATTATGCCCGCCTCCAATAACAATTAAGCATTGGTCTTCTGTTAGAAGATCTCCGAGCACGTCGAGCACTAGGCTGTCAAGCTCTTGAACCAAATCACAACCTTGTTTCTCTGATTTGAATTTTACGTTTTGTCTGATTTCGCCTGCTACACAGATCTCACTTCCTTCTATAAATTGATTGGATTGCATCGAAAGGAATCGTCCTAAGAAAGATTGGAAACCATTTTCTGAGCCAGGCCTTCCTACATTTGACTGAGGACCAATGGATTCAGAGATTCCCAGTATCACGTATTTCACAGAAGGGTCGTTCGCATTCGTTTTAACCTTTTGTCCAATTCGTTCTTCTCCTTCCCGAACCGAAAACAAGGAAGTTAGTTTCTCAGAATTGAATGGGTGGAATTCGAAAGAGAGGTTAGATTTCATAGTTCGACATTAGGTCTAAAAAATAGTTTGGTGGGCTTTGAGGCTTCATAGTTTCCCTCGAGACAAAAACAAGAGTGGTTGAAGCTGTCGAGATCAACTTGCCGGATTCGTTACTAATTGAGTATTCAAAATAGATCCGTGGGCCATTGATCTCTGTTATTTTGGTTGTGATCGTTAATTCATCGTCGTATTTTGCCGGCCCCAGGTACTTTACCTGGAATTCGGATACCGGAAGCATTATGCCATTTTCTTCCATTTTGCGATAGGTCATTCCTGCTTTTCGCAATGCTTCAACACGCCCTACTTCGAAATATGTGGCGTAATTTCCGTAATAGCAATAACCCATCTGATCTGTTTCGGCATATCGAACCCTTAATTTGGTTTCTTCTTCGAAAGAATATTTCATGTTGGTAACTTGCAGATTCTTTTGTTAAATATACTATTCTTGTTGGGATAATTGTTGGTTAATGCGTATTTTCGGAGGAACAAATTAATTGGTGAGAAAGAAGTTAATATTTAACTTTAGAGGGGGTAAGTTGCTAGCAGATAATCTGTTCGTTAATTGATTCAACGAAATATTTAATTTACAAGTAAAACTTTTTTAAAAGTCAACCCCAAACTGATTTTTTTTTTAACTTTTTTCTGTAAATATTTGTTCTACTGAAGCTGGTTGGTTTTTTACCGATCCGAATAGACTTCTAAAAAATAATAACCAAAACTAAAAAGGATTTTTCGATGAGTAACAATCATGAAGTTGTATGGAGTGCTTGTCTCAAAGTAATAAAGGATAATATTCCTCCACCCGCGTTTAAAACCTGGTTTGAGCCAATAGCGCCTGTAAAGCTTGAGAACAATATTCTGACGATTCAGGTTCCGTCACATTTTTTCTATGAGTGGCTAGAAGAAAACTATATTACTCTGTTGAAAAAGGTTATTAAGAAGGAGCTTGGCCCTGAAGGATCACTTGAGTACAGTATTGTAATGGAGAATAATTCGACCAATTCGACTCCATATACGGTTAAACTACCTGCATTGAACAAGAAGTCATTGAAAAATGCACCTGTTACAATGCCGATTGATCTGAATGAAAATCAGATCAGAAATCCATTTATTATTCCTGGATTAAAGAAGGTAAATGTTGATTCCAATCTGAATCCGTCTTATTCATTCGATAATTTCGTTGAAGGAGATTGCAACCGTCTTGCACGTGCATCTGGTTTTGCTGTCGCAAATAAGCCTGGTGGAACAGCATTTAATCCACTATTGATCTACGGTGGAGTTGGATTAGGGAAAACCCATCTTGCTCATGCGATTGGTATTGCGATTAAAAATCAGTTCCCGAACAAGACTGTTTTATATGTTGGTTCTGAGAAATTTGCTCATCAGTTCATTGATGCGTTGAAGAATCAGACTACGAATGACTTTATCCATTTCTATCAGATGATCGATGTATTGATCATTGATGATGTACAGTTCTTCTCTGGAAAGGAGAAAACGCAGGATGTATTCTTCCATATTTTCAATCACTTGCACCAAAACGGAAAGCAGATCATCCTTACATCTGATAAGCCGCCAGTAGAAATGCAAGGAATGGAGCAGCGACTTCTTTCACGCTTTAAGTGGGGATTATCTGCAGATCTTGGAACTCCAGATCTTGAAACGAGAATTGCTATCCTTGAGAAGAAGATGTATGGAAATGGTATTGAGCTGCCACGCGATGTAGTTGAATATCTTGCCTACTCGATCAACACGAATGTTCGTGAAATGGAAGGGGCATTGAATACACTGCTTGCACAGGCATCTTTGAATAAGAAAGCGATTACCCTTGAGCTTGCTAAGCAAATGGTTGACAAGTTCGTGAAGAATACAGCGAGAGAAGTTTCGATCGAATACATTCAGAAAGTAGTTTGTGATTATTTCGATCTACCAATCGAAATGCTGAAGTCAAAGACAAGAAAGAGAGAAGTGGTTCAGGCTCGTCAGATCTCAATGTACTTCTCAAAGAAAATGACGAAGTCTTCACTAGCAAATATTGGAGCGCATTGTGGAGGAAAAGATCACGCGACTGTACTTCATGCTTGTCGTACGGTAATGAACCTTTCTGAGACAGATAAGCAATTCAGAGTATATCTAGAAGACTTAGAGAAAAAACTAACAATTCAATAAATATTTAGCCATCGTTTTTTACGATGGCTTTTTTGTCTAATTAAAACCTAATAAATATGAATGAAGCAAATTTGATCTTCAATACTGTCATCATTTTACTTTTGGTGGTATTCCTTTTGAAGTCAGTGGTGATTGTTCGAGAGGCTACTGCAGTAGTTATTGAACGACTTGGTAAATACAACAGAATAGCGACATCTGGTTTCAGCTTGCTGATCCCTTTTATTGACAGAAAAGCTGCGATTATCAATCTTCGCGTTCAACAATTGGATGTAACTGTGGAAACCAAGACGAAGGACAATGTGTTTGTTAACCTACAGGTGTCTGTGCAGTTTCGAGTGGGAAAAGACCAGGTAAAAGAAGCGCACTATTCGTTGGATAATCCACGTAACCAGATAGCATCCTATGTATTTGATGATGTTCGCGCTGAAGTACCTCGCTTGGATCTGGATGATGTTTTCGCCAAAAAAGAGGATATCGCATTAGCAGTACAACGCAACATCCACGACAGTATGGATGAGTATGGATACCATATTCTTAAAGCGTTGATCACTGATATTGATCCAGATCATAAAGTAAAGGAATCTATGAACAGAATTAACGCTGCAAAAAGAGAGAAGGAAGCTGCAGCAGAAGAAGGAGAAGCTAAAAAGATCAAGATCATTAAGGAGGCAGAAGCAGAAGCAGAATCGAAAAGATTATCCGGAGAAGGTATTGCTCGACAGCGTTTGGAGATCGTTAGAGGTTTCAAAGAATCAGTTGAAGATTTCCATAAGTCACTTGAGACAGTAACTCATGAGGAGATTATGCAGTTCGTTTTGATGACTCAATATTTTGATACGATCAAAGACATTGGAGCAAACTCAAAGAATTCTTCAATACTTATGCCTCACTCACCAGGGGGTATGAAAGACTTTCAGGAACAGATCATCAATGGAACCTTTATAGGTACCCAAATGAAGGATGATATTGGCAAAACTAATCCAACAAGAAAAAAGGACGCTGAATAAGCGTCCTTTTTTTTTATTGTTCTATGAAGTTCAATAAGGTTGTCAAGTAGTTTGAATACCCCATGATAAATGGTGTGTCTTCATGATCTCCACCAGGAACACGGACTGCTGTTTTTGATGGTCCCTGGTAGTTGTTATAGACAATTTCACCATGTTTGTCTATCTCTAGGAAACTATCTGACTCTCCATGGATCCACAATAATGGGATATTTACCTTTTTAATCTCTTCAGCATTATCGATCTTAACATTAACAAAATAGCTTGAAGGTAATGCAAGAATCGAAGCATCCTGGATCATTTTCTCCGCAGAAGCAAAAGGTGCTTCAAGGATCATCTTAGATGGTGCTAAAGTAAATTTAGTTGGATTCCCTGCAACTTCACAAGTTGGAGCCGATCCCAGCGAGAATCCAAAAATCACCAAACGATCACTTGTCAATCCATTATCTTTTAGCCATTGCAGGGCTCCGTTTACAGCATCGTACATGTTTTGTTCGGTAGGATCACCCTCAGACATTCCATATCCCGGATAATCAACCATTAATACGCCAAATCGACTTTTGCCCCCCATGTTGGAGTATAGTTTCTGACGTGGCCAGTAAAAATCAATATTGTCAGCAGTTCCATGACAATAAAGGATGACTGTATCAACTGCAATCCGTGAAAGTTCTCCAGTGTACAATGCGGAAATATTCAAGTGTTGTCCTTCAGACTGAATTGGAATATTGATCAGATGGATCATAGAATCAGCTACATCATATTCACTTCCTACTTCAAGTGTGATTCGGCCTGTATAATCATCCAATAAGTATTGGTCTGCTTTTACGTTATTGAATAGGAAATCGTCCAGTCGTTTTCTGCATGATGCAATAACAAGAACAAGAGAGATTCCAATGAATAGTATTTTTTTCATTTTCATAGTTTGTAATTAACACCAAAATAAAGACCTAAACCACCTCGGTTTCCTAAAATGCTTTTATAATCGACTACGATCTTCTCGTTCGAAACATATGGAGCAAGAATTTTAGCTTCCAATGTATAGTTCCATTTGCCTCGATCGAATGTATGTCCGATTTGTGGAGAGCAGATAATATGCTGTTGTACCTTCGTGCCATTCGCACCTTCAGCGCGTAATTCGAACCAGTTGCTCAATCCGAAATACAGGTAATTCACTTTTGATTTACCATCTTTTTCTTTGTTGTGGTAATCCATATAATAGTTGGCATCCAGTTGCGGATATAGACTTGCTCTTTTTTCGAAGACATCGATCATGAAGTTCAATTCTGGAGCAATACTTACCCCTTTGTTGTTGTTTTCATTTTTCCAGATACTATGACTAGTACCAAAATCAAACTGCACAACGCCAAATACTGAGGAAGTGGTATGGAAATTACCATAAACGGTAGTTTTCGGTGTTAAACCATAACCATATCCAAAGGTTGTAAAGGGTATCGGCATGGTGGCAATCCCCGGAACATTGATGACAGGCCCTCCGAAGCTTGCCGTAACAGCATGTTGTTTATGTTCTAGGGGTTTAACAAAACGGGTGGGAGCACATGCTGTGATAAATCCAAAAAAACCAATAAAAACGAGGGTTTTGTGGATTTTTATTTGCTGAACAAATTCTTGGTTAAACATTCTGGTTAAATTTAGCGTGAAGATAAATATTAGTGGAAGATCTGCATTACAAAACATTGAAATAGCTTTCAGAAGGTGAATACCGTGAGAAAGGGTCGAAGTTTATTGCGTATGCAGTACCTTGTAAATCTGAAGAAGAAGCTAAGGGTTATCTCAATGAATGGAGAAAAGCCCATAACCAAGCAAGACATGTGTGTTATGCATATCGTTTTGGATATGAAATGAAGGTATTCAGAGCAAATGATGATGGCGAGCCTTCGAATTCTGCCGGGGCACCAATACTTGGTCAGATCCAATCGTTTGAATTAACTGATGTACTCATAGGTGTTGTGCGATATTTTGGAGGAACAAAATTGGGTGTAGGAGGATTAATCAATGCCTACAGAATAGCCGCAAAAGAAGCGTTGGAATTAGGTGAAATTATCGAATTGCCAGTGGTGAAATCGGTGAAAGTGGAGTTTAGCTACGATCAGATGCCTGATGTGATGAAATTGATCAAATCACATGAGCTGTCAACTAGAGATAATGATTTTGGATTGAATTGTAGTTTTTCTGTCGATCTCCCGATCCTCAGGTCAGAACAGATTAGTCAATTGTTGATGGAAATTGACGGAGTTGAAGTAACGGAAGAAATTTAAAAGAATGGAATTATTAAAAAAGCTTGTTGAGATTAGGGGTGCTTCTGGAGATGAGTCCGGAATCAAGGAATTTATTGCAGACTATGTAAGAACTAACTCAAAAAATTGGTCGAGTGTTCCTGAGATCGTGGAGGGAGATGATTTTCAGGATTGTTTGATTCTCATTTTCGGAAAACCAAGAACGGCAATTTATGCCCATACAGATACGATTGGATTTACATCTGGATATGGAAAAGATCTGATCAAAATTGGAGGGCCAAGGTTGAATGATGGAATCCAGCTGGTGGGTTCAGATTCTAAAGGAGAAATAGAAACTGAGCTATTGGTGATAGAAGATGAGGATGGAGGGAAAGATCTTCAGTATGTATTTGATCGTGAGATCGATAGAGGAACTATATTGATATTTAAGCCCGATTTCAGAGAAACGGATGAATATATTCAGTCTCCATATATGGATAATAGACTAGGAGTATGGTCCGCATTAAAAGTGGCTGAAACTCTTGAAAATGGAGCAATTGTCTTTTCAACCTATGAAGAACACGGTGGAAACAGTGTCGGGTTTTGTGCAAAGTACTTATACGAAAAATACGAGCTTCGCCAATCGTTGATCTCAGATATTACCTGGGTAACAGAAGGAGTTAAACATAGTGGAGGTGTTGCTATCAGTATGAGAGATAGCGGAATTCCAAGAAAGAAATACCTCGATCGTATTATTGCCTTGGCAAGAGAATCTGGAATTAAATTCCAATTGGAAGTTGAATCTGCCGGGGGAAGTGATGGAACACAATTGCAGCGATCTGATTTACCTATTGATTGGTGTTTTATTGGCGCTCCTGAAGATAATGTACATACACCTGATGAAAAAGTATTTAAATATGATATCATGTGTATGGTAGAAATGTATAAATTTCTAATGAAAACACTTTGATAATCAATGGAGTAAAAATAATTGTTGGAGTTGAAGTATTGTTTTTATTTTCAATCCAACCAACAGGGAACGTATGAAGGAATTTTGTCAACAATACTCTTACAATAAGGATCAGTTAGAAATTATTCAGAAGGATGAAAAATTCTTTTCTGACAAGGGGAATTTCAACGTTGATGCCCTGAAAGGTAATATGGTCCACTGGTTGAATTTTCATCGGATCACAGACAAGAGTGAAATTGAGAAATTCTGGATGAATCAAGGGTTCCACAGGGTATCACTGGAAGATGTGTTCACTGAGAAAATGAGACCAAAAGTTGAAGAATTTGATGATTATATCTTTTTTTCTATCCAATCGGCATTACCTGTGAATGAGGAAAATTACCTCTTGCAAAAAGAACAGATGAGTTTTGTATTAGGGAAAAATTACTTGATTTCTTTTCAGGAAAGATCTTCTGATCATTTTACTGATCTCAGGGAAAGAATTCACAATTCAGTAGGACGGACGCGAGAAAAAGAGGCCGATTTTTTGTTGTTTAAAATGTTGGATGCGATCGTGGACAATTATTTTGAGGTTCTCGACAATATTTCAGAATTGATATTAAGTCTGGAGTCCAGGATCATGAGAGCTTCTTCACGACATACCCTTAGCTCTATCGAAAACCAAAAGAGAAAACTGATCGAATTAAGAAAGATTGTGATTCCAATGAAGGACATCGCAATCAATCTGGAGAGACAAACCAATGATTTTTTATCGAAGGAAAATCAGCCTTATTTCTCTGATCTTAAGGACAGCTGTCTATCTATATTAGATGAGATCGAAAGTAATAAACAGGCATTAGAGAGTTTGACTAACCTTTATTACGCTGATCAGAGTCAGAGGATGAATGAGATCATGAAGGTTCTCACAATTGTTAGTGCGATATTTATTCCGTTGACCTTCATAGTGGGAGTGTATGGGATGAATTTCAAGTATATGCCTGAACTGGAATACCGATACGGTTATTATGTTGTGATAGCAGCAATGTTTATTATTGGAATAACACTACTTCTCTTTTTTATTAAACGAGGCTGGTTAAAGAAGAAATAAAAAAGGCCGCATTTGCGGCCTTTTCATTTATCAGAATTTATTACTAAACCAATACTTTAGGTGCAGCAGCCAGGATTTCCTGACTTGTTTCTGCAGCATATTTTTCAAAGTTCTTAACGAACTTAGAAGCAAGGTTATTAGCAGTTTCATCATATGCAGACTTGTCAGCCCAAGTACCTCTTGGATTTAGGATCTCAGAAGGAACACCTTCACAAGAAGTAGGCATCATCAAATCAAATACTGGAAGTTTTTCAAAAGAAACGTTATCCAGTTTTCCAGTCATTGCAGCAGTGATCATTGCGCGAGTATAAGAAAGCTTCATTCGGCTTCCAACTCCATACGAACCACCAGTCCATCCTGTATTGATCAACCAAACTTTGATATCTGTCCCTTCCAGTTTTTCACCAAGAAGTTTTGCATACTTCGCAGGATGTAATGGAAGGAATGCTGCACCGAAACATGCAGAGAAAGTTGTCGTTGGTTCAGTAATACCAACTTCAGTTCCAGCAACCTTTGCTGTATAACCTGACATGAAGTGATACATCGCCTGCTCCTTCGTCAAACGTGAGATTGGAGGCAGTACACCAAATGCATCAGCTGTAAGGAAGAAAATGTTCTTTGGCGCATTTCCAACAGAAGGATCAGCAATGTTATCGATGTGATGTATTGGATATGATACTCTTGTGTTTTCAGTGATCGATCCGTCTGCGTAATCTGGAGTTGAAGTTCCATCTACAAATCCTATGTTCTCTAAGATCGCTCCAAATTTGATCGCATCATAGATCTGAGGTTCCTTTTCTCTTGAAAGATCGATCGTTTTCGCGTAACATCCACCCTCAAAATTGAAGACAGAATCATTTGCCCAACCGTGCTCGTCATCTCCGATCAAACGACGATTTTCGTCAGAAGAAAGCGTTGTTTTTCCAGTTCCTGATAGCCCAAAGAAGATCGCTGTATCGTGTTCTTCATTTCCAATGTTCGCCGAACAGTGCATTGACAAAACACCTTTTTCATGAGGAAGAACGTAATTCAATACAGAGAAGATTCCTTTTTTGATCTCTCCTGTATAACCAGTACCACCAATGATGATCATCTTTTTCGTGAAGTTCAGGATAGCAAAGTTATGCTGTCTTGTTCCATCGATCTCAGGATCAGCAAGGAATCCAGGAGCGCATACAATATGCCATTCAGGATCAAAATTCTCCATTTGCTCAGCAGTTGGACGAAGGAACATGTTGTAAGCAAACATGTTGGACCAAGGGAATTCAGTAACAATACGGATATTCATTTGAAAACGAGGATCAGCACAAGCATAAGCATCACGAACGTAAACATCTTTGCCGTTCAAGTAAGCTTTCATTCGATTGTACAATGCATCAAACTTCTCAGGAGAAAATTTGATATTGATATCTCCCCACCACACTGAATTTTCAGTTTTTTCATCGAATACCACGAAACGATCTTTAGGAGATCTTCCGGTAAATTCACCTGTCTCAATTGCAATGGCACCTGTGTCAGTTAACACTCCCTGACCGTTGATGATCGTGTCTTCAACAAGTTCTGCAGGTGTTAAGTTCCAGAATTGATTACCAAGATTTGTTAAGCCGATTGCGGATTTCAGATCGGCGTTTTTACCGTGTTTTCCAAATACACTCATACGATAGTTTTTAAAGCTCGCGCTCAATTGTTGCCTGCAAAATTAACACTTGGCTTTGTAGTGGTCTTTAATTTAAGTGCATTTTTTCTCACAAAAATCAATCTTTTGTTAACAAAAACATTACTTAACTATTGATTGTCAAGTTGTTAAATTTGGACAAAAGAGGGTTTAGACTAACTCCTTTAATGCTTCAATTGCACTTCGGATATTTTTTCGGACATCAAGAATACTGGCATCCATCATGTAACAGGGTGCAGTGATGATCTTGTTTGTCGAATCGACTTGTATCTCCCGGATACTTTTCATCTCTGTGAGTGCTCCTGTTTGCTCTATGCCATCGGAGAATTCTTTGATATTATATGGAGAATCTTCTTTATCGGTTCCAATGGTCATATCTGCTTTGATAGAAGATCCTTCAAGGGCTTTAGCCAGAACTACGGGACTTACGCACAACGCGACGATCGGTTTACCTACATTGATCATGTTCACAATTAATAATTTTACTTTTGGATTGATCTCACTTTGTGGTCCATGAAAAGCCCAACTTGTGAAATTCTTTGCGCTTCCGAATCCGCCCGGTATGACTAGTGCATCAAGATCTGCAGGTGAAACTTGACTGATCTCTGCGATATTTCCTCTTGAAACCCTTGAAGCCTCTACCATCATGTTTCTGGTTTCTCCCATTTCTTCTCCGGAAATGTGGTTAATTACGTGAAATTGAGGCTCATTAACTCCAATACACACTGCTTCAGCTCCTATTTCTTCGATCGCCAGAAGGGTTAAAACAGCTTCCTGAATTTCAGCACCGTCATAAACTCCGCAACCGGAAAGTAAAACACCAATTTTCATTATTTTGAGGTATATGTATATTTAATTTTTTCTTTCCACCCTTCCAATTGAAGGTAGATCTCACTACCATCTTGTTCCTGATAGGTAAGGACACTAATGTCGAAGATCAGTCGCTCTGACATCAATTTTTCACATTCTCCATTCTCTCCGTTGTGTATGAGTCTTATTGAACGAATAGGAGGTAAAGATTTGGCGATCATAGGTGATCCGATCAGATCGAAAACTGGTCTCTGACAACCACTATAGCTGATCTGAAGCTCCATGTTGTTGCCGTCAACCACAACTTCACTGATCATGATTCCCTCAGAAATCCCTTCAGATAAATCGCCAATTTTCGCGACTAATTTTTGGGGTTTTTGAAAGTTGCTTTCAGTGCTATTATTTTGAATTGAGTCGGTCATACTGTTTTCTTTCGATTTACACCCGAAGAGAAGGACCAATAAACTTAAGAGAAATAGTGTTTTCATACCTTTTTTTCTAGGTTATTCCAAAGATAATACCACAAGCCAAATAATCCATTCTTTTTATAGAATCTCTTTGTTTTTGTTTCTCTAAATTTGCACTATGAAAACGAAAACGCTCAAAAAAAATAAGGTCAACGTTGTGACGCTGGGATGTTCTAAGAATCTTTTTGATTCAGAGGTGATGATGGCACAGTTGAAGGCGAATAATTTTGAGGTCGAGCATGAAGCCAAACAAGATGATTCTGAGATCGTGATCATCAATACCTGCGGCTTTATTGATAATGCAAAGCAAGAATCTATCGATACCATCCTACGTTATGCAGAAGCTAAGGCGGAAGGACTGGTTGATAAAGTGTACGTGACTGGTTGCCTATCTGAAAGATATAAAGATGATCTTGAGCAAGAGATACCAGAAGTGGATGCTTTCTTCGGTACAAGAGATCTACCTCGATTATTGAAGACATTGAAAGCAGATTACAAAGCAGAACTGGTTGGAGAACGATTATTGACTACTCCAAATCATTATGCGTATTTGAAAATCGCCGAAGGATGTGATCGTCCATGCTCATTTTGTGCAATCCCATTAATGCGCGGGAAACACCTTTCAACTCCGATTGAAGATCTTGTGACCCAAACAAAAGGACTTGCAGCAAAAGGAGTTAAGGAAATTATGTTGATCGCACAAGACCTAACTTATTACGGACTTGATCTTTACAAGAAAAGAGCACTTTCGGATTTGGTGAAGCGTTTGTCGGATATTGAAGGAATTGACTGGATTCGACTTCACTATGCTTTTCCATCTGGTTTCCCAATGGATGTGTTAGACGTGATGAACGAACGAGCTAATGTGTGTAATTACCTTGATATGCCTTTACAGCATGGATCAACGAAGATCCTTCAAGCGATGAGAAGAGGAATTACCAGAGAAAAAACAGAAGAACTTGTTAATGAGATCAGAAGTAAAGTACCGGGAATTGCTTTAAGAACTACATTGATCGCAGGATATCCCGGTGAAACAGAAGCAGATTTTCAGGAAATGTATGACTGGGTGGAACGTTCAAGGTTTGATAGACTTGGGATCTTCACCTATTCTCACGAAGAAAATACGCATGCCTATAATTTCGAAGATGATGTGCCGGAAAAGGAGAAGCGAAGAAGAGCTGACCTGATCATGGAATTGCAGTCTGGAATTTCTTATGATCTGAACCAACAAAAAGTCGGAAAATCATATAAAGTTTTGTTCGACAGAGCTGAAGGCGATTACTTTATTGGAAGAACTGAATTTGATTCACCAGAAGTGGACAATGAGGTTCTGGTCAAAAAGCAGGATGCATATGTGAGGATTGGTGATTTTTCAAATGTGGAGATCATCTCTGCAGACCATTATGATCTTTACGGTAAACTGATCTGATGTGAAAATGAAGAAGTTGAAATATCTCTTGATCTTTCTGCTTCCAGCAACGGTAGCGATCTCATTTTTATCTAAAGGATTATTCTCATTTGCACCGGTTGTCATTTTTTTCATCATTGTACCTCTTTTGGAATTGGTGTTACCACCAGATTCGTCTAATCTGACCGAGGAAGAGAGGTTGTCGGCAGAAAGAGATCCTTTCTACGACTGGTTGATCTATCTTTTAGTTCCAATTCAGTACATTTTTCTCTTTTATTTCCTGGCAACAGCGATCGAAACCGAGGATCAACTTACATTGGTTGGACGAACGATCTCAATGGGTTTGATGTGCGGAGTTATCGGAATTAATGTAGGGCATGAATTGGGACATCGATTGGATCGAAAGGAGCAGTTTCTCGGAGAGTTGTTGTTGCTGACCTCAACGGATACTCATTTTTTACCGTATCACAATCGTGGGCATCATACCAATGTTGGTACTCCTCAAGATCCAGCCACTGCAAGAAGAAATGAGCCCATTTATCTATTCTGGATCCGATCGCATTTCGGAAGTTATCTTCTGGCATGGCAGATCGAGATTCAACGCATGAAGATCATGAAAGTGTTTGTATTCAGCTTGAAGAACAGAATGGTGTTATATACTATCCTACAAACTGTTCTTTTTGTGCTCATTGGCATATTTATCGGGAAAGAGGCGATTTTGTTTTTTCTTTTCAGTGCCATAATTGGAATTCTTCTTTTAGAGACGGTAAATTACATCGAGCACTATGGATTAATGAGAGAGAAAAGGGAAAATGGCGTTTACGAAAGGGTCAGAAGGTCACATTCCTGGAATTCGAATCATGTGTTGGGAAGAGCAATTCTTTTCGAGTTAAGTCGTCATTCTGACCATCATTACAAAGCTGACCGACCATATCAGCTACTGGAGCATCATGATGAATCGCCACAAATGCCGTCCGGCTATCCGGGTATGATGCTTCTATCTTTGATTCCACCTGCTTTTTTCAAGGTTGTAAATCCCTTGATCGAAAAAAAATAAAGTTCAGGCAACCCTTATTATTTGAAAGGGTAATTAGGATGAACTTTAAAATGGAAATCATGAAAAAAGCAGCAATTTCAATGTACATTCTCCTGGCAGGATCAATGTTTGTGTTTCAGTCTTGTGAGGATGATCCGATTTGTCCAAATGGAAACGACGGAAATGATAATGATTCAACGTGGATTTACGATTCAACGTTCTATAATGGTGATCCAAATCAAGACCCATACGATTCCACTGGAAACAATAACAATGGGAATGATCCGTTGGATTCACTAAATTGGGGTGGCGGGACTGATCCAAACGATTCTTTAGGAGGAAACTGATTTGTGCAAACAATAGACAAGCAAATATTAAAAAAATTCACTGCAGGCGAAAAGGCAGCATTCGATATGATCTATTCTGCCTATTCACCTGGGATGTATAGTATTTGTTTGCGATATACCCGATGTAGGGATGACGCTCAGGACGTTTTGCAGGAAGCTTTCATCAAAGTCTATGAAAAAAGATCCTATTACAATACTGAAATGTCTATAGGCGCCTGGATCAAGACAATTACAATTCGCACAGCATTGAATTATATCAGGCAGAACTATAAATTGATCCTTACGGATTCTGAACAAATGTTCGAGCAAGATGCAACTGTGAATGAAGAAACGACCGTTTCGTCAAGAAAAGCGGAACTGTTAAAAGTTCTTCAGGAATTGCCTGATGGTTATCGTACGGTTTTCAACTTGTACACCATTGACAATTTAACACATAAGGAGATAGCAGAGCATCTTGGAATAAGTGAAGGAACCTCAAAATCACAGTATTTCAAGGCAAAAAAAATGATCCATGAAAAACTGGAACTAACACCAAAATACAATGAAGCAATTTGACGAAATAGAGGATCTTTATCGAAATGAATTTGCTGATTTTCAGGAAATGCCTCCTGCATCGGTTAAATCATCGATAGATGAAGTGTTGTTTGCCTCTGGGAAAAACAGAGGAATGAATTACTGGTATTATGGTGGAGGAATTCTAATGATCATTTTCCTTCTTTTACTTTCAGGGAACGAATCTGCTGTCTCTCAGGATCAATTATTATCCCAGTCTAATATACATAATGAGATAGGGAAACAAAACAAAGGAGAGGCTGGGAAAACAAAGTTAAATGATTCAGAGCCTTTTAAAATTCTAAAAAATGAAGATGCCCAGTTCGAATCTGAATTGAATAGGGCTCATAAACCAAAAAGAACTACTGTCAATAAGGAGGAAAGAGCAAAAGCTACTATTGTCATTGTTGAAGATCTTGAAAATAAAGCAACTTCGGGGCTTGCAGATGTTTCATCAAAAGGAACAGAGACTGCTGCAATAAGCGACACGTCTTCTACAGATGAGGAAATGGCTGCTACAGAAGGTCCTGAGGAGAATGAGCTTCCGATATTGGATCAACCATTTAAAAGGACATCCTTTTTATCAATATATGGAGGAATAGGAGAATTCTCATCACGAATAAAAAATACGGATACTGCCTCGATCGCAAGAGATATGGAAATGAATTTTGGAATTGAATACGGCAGACGAATGAATGAACGATGGTCTTTGGTGAGTGGTATAAATTACACGGGGTTCCGTGAGATGTTCCAACGTCATTATCAGGATCTCGATACTTCTGTGATCACAGGGTATGAACAAGTGATCTCATATGATTCGGTCAATCAGGTGAATGACACAACGTATTTACCGATGTACCTTGAATTCGAAAACAATGAATCGTTCACTTATCGAGTGAATTCATTTTCGATTCCAATAGCCTTCAAATACACATTGAATAACGAGTCGAAATTCGATTATGGAGTATATGGTGGATTGGTACTTAATTTCAATAGTGTTTCGGTGCTTGAATCAAATTCACTGGCAGTTTACTCTACAACCAAAACATTCGGTATGACCGCAGTCTTGAGACCAGAGTTTGCTTATCATTTAGAAAGAATGTCAATTGGTGCTTACGGTCGTTTTGCCGCAGATCTCATCCCGGCTTTGAATTATTCTCCAATCCGAAGGGATCGGCTAAGTGCCGGGGGAGGACTATTCCTGCGAATTGATTTGTAATCAGACTTTATTTCTTGGGTGAAAGCTCACAATCGCATCCCTCAAGAATCGTTGATCCAGGTGGGTATAGATTTCAGTTGTGGTAATTGATTCATGGCCCAGCATTTCCTGTATTGCTCTAAGGTTTGCACCTCCTTCGATCAAATGGGTAGCAAACGAATGCCTGAAGGTGTGCGGAGATATGGACTTTTTCAATCCAATCGCCGCTGCCAGATTTTTAATGATCGTAAAGATCATTACTCGGGTCAGCTGTGCTCCTCTGCGATTTAAAAAAACAATATTCTCATTACCAGGAACAATATTCTGATGTCTCCTGATATGATCATTGTAGAGCTTGATCTCCTTTTCTACAGATGGACTCACGGGTACCAGCCGTTCTTTGTTCCCTTTACCAATCACCCGAATAAAGCCTTCCTCGAAGAAAAGGTCCGAAAACTTCAAGTTGACCAATTCACTTACGCGTAAGCCGCAAGAATAGAGAGTCTCGATGATCGCTTTGTTGCGATGTCCTTCCTGCTTAATCATATCCACAGCCGAAATCAGTGCATCGATCTCTTCGATGGTCAAAACTTCAGGAAGTTTTCTTCCGATCTTTGGCATTTCGAGTAATTCAGAAGGATCATCATGAATGACGTCTTCTAGAAGCAGGTAACCGAAGAACTGCTTCACTCCGCTTACAATTCTTGCTTGACTTCTTGCCGATAAACCCAGATCGTATAACTCGACGACGAAATCTTTGAGATCTGAATATTTGATCTCTTTTGGGGATAAATTTTTGGATTCAGCGAAATCTCGGAGTTTAGCGACATCGTTCTGATAGGCAAAGACTGAATTTTCAGCCAAACCTTTTTCAATTTTCAAGAAAGAAACAAAATCCTTAATATAGCGTTCCCAATTCATCCTTATGAGAATATTGATCATCAATGGCCCTAACTTGAACCTGATAGGTACCAGAGAAACACAAATATATGGTATTCAGCGATTCGAAGATTTTCTATTGGATCTTCAAGCGAAGAGTTCTTCTGAATTGGAGTATTACCAATCCAATATAGAGGGCGAGATCATCAATAAGATACAGGAATCTGATCACGATGGTATTATCTTGAATGCGGGTGGATATACACATACTTCAGTAGCAATAAGAGATTGTGTAGCTGGAGTTAAAACACCGGTAATAGAGGTGCATATCTCTAACATTACATCCAGAGAATCATTCAGACATACTTCGATGATCTCGCCGGTTGCTGAAGGGTGTATTTTTGGATTTGGATTGGAAGGTTACCGACTTGCGGTCAATTATTTTGAGACGAAAAGTCGCTGATTCAACTCACTAAACTTTCTGATCCCTTTAAAATATCGGGCGAATAATATACTTCCTCTGTAAAGTCCGGCTGCATTATAATTTGTTCTTTGCTGCTTGATTTCTTTCCTTTGCGCTAAAAGAGTTCTAATTCTGCCATACATTGCCATGTGCGCCATGAAAACGCTTTTTAAATGACTCCATTCTCCTCGTACAAAAAATCGAATTCCAGCTGTTCCGTCTAGAAATAATCGGTGGATCAATTTGGGGAATAGGGGACCAGGATGATTTTTAACGATCATGAAAAGACTGTTTCTGAAGTTCAGATAACTTTTTCGTGGCGATAAATAGGGTAGGGTTCCACCCCCAACGTGGTAGATTACAGAATCTGGATTTACCATGAATCTATGTCCCATCCCTTTTAATCTCCAGCACAGATCAATTTCTTCCATATGAGCAAAAAAAGCCTCATCAAATCCGCCGGCTTTATGGAACAAATCTGCTCTTATGATTAACGCAGCACCACTAGCCCAGAAGATTTCTGACTTCCCGTCATATTGTCCATGGTCAAGCTCGAATTTGTCAAAAATCCTACCTCTGCAAAATGGAAAATAATTTTGGTCCAGAAATCCACCCGAAGCTCCTGCGTGTTCAAATAGATCTCGCTGTTGATAGGACATGATCTTTGGTTGGCAGCCTGCAATGGTGTTGTCATCCATCATTGTGATGAGTGGGCTAAGCCAATTCGGAGTAACTTCAATATCACTGTTAAGTAACACGTAATAATCAGCTTTCACATTTTTTAAAGCGTCATTATATCCCTTGGCAAATCCACCGTTCGAATCATTGATAATTATTTCAACTGAAGGGAACTTTGCTTTAACGTAATCTACAGAACCATCTGTAGATGCATTGTCTGCAAGAATGATACGAGCATTGCTTGAATATTCGATAACCTTTCCGAGAAATTGATCAAGGAACTTTTTACCGTTCCAGTTTAATATGACTACAGCAGTATCTTTCACGTCTAACTTTGGCCAGCAATATTACAGATTAATATTGACGGAACAAGTCATTCGATGTTCCACCATAGTGTTGCTCATTGTAGAGATTAGGATCGTCGACGTTACCATTATCCGTATTCCTCTTTGATAGAGTGCGTGGCCATGAAGGATTTTTTAATTCTCCAACCATATCAGAGTGAAGCAACAAATAGGTGTTGTTGACAAGGTTCGGATTGTAGAAAATAAAACGCTTATTACTGAAATTTTTGATCTTATTGTATTGCCAGATTTCGTATGGATATTCTGTAGGACTATTTTCTTTCATAGTTATAGTGGTTGGAGCCCCATACTGAAGGTAAACCCTTCCTCTATCGGTTTCGAATCCCTCTTGAAAATTATTCGAATAAAGTCTTTCCACCAGTTGAATCTGCATTTTGTATTTGATCCATCCTTCATAAGGATTGTCAGGTGATGTTGTTAGCCAGAATGCTTGTATATGCTTTCTTTGCTTTTCCAGATCTTTCGATTTAATGGTCGCCAAAATATTTTTTACTTCCGCCGGACCAGAGATCGGAATAAGACTTTCTAAATAGAATGTTACGCTATCATCCAAGATTGATTCCTGAAACCGTGGATCTAAAATGATCGCTTCAGTATTCAAAAACACATCAACATCATTACTGCGCTCAAATTCATAATCTTGTGTAGCAAGTTCAATAAGACTTCTCGATAAAAGCGTGTAGCTCAGGGTATATTTACCAGTAGGTAATTTGGATATATCTACCTTTTTAAAAATTGGGATCACTTGTCCGGTTTGATGTCTTGTAAAAACAGTATGCTCAGTGAGTTCTCTACCTTGTTCATTCACTATTTTCTGTTTGATTGCACAAACACTGTCTTCCAATAAATTTGTATTGTACAATTCAAAATACAACGGAATGATATTCAATTCTTCCGGGTAATATGTAGATAATCTTGGAATAAGGGTTAATCCTGATTTATTGAAGACTGATTCTGTTTGACTTTTGTATACTAATTCTGCCACTTCAATGTCAGAGATCGTAATGGTTTCATTATAGTCTTCCATTACAACGGGTATTGTGGCTTTGATAGCGCCTGAAGTGCTGTTGAGATCTGACAATTCGAGCTTCATTGTGTATTTCCCTGGTTTAAGGACAAATCTTCTCAAGTCATAAAAATCTTCAACAATACTATCCTTCATCAAGGGAGAACTAAGTCTGTATGCATCAGAGATGATCAATGAGTCATTTTCATAGAATGAAAGCATAACGGCTAATTCACCGATTAATCCGCCATCAAGTCCTTTGTATTCAATTGAGGTTCCATCGAATTGAAAATAGGTTTCAAGATAGTTTCCTGTTTCAGGGGCATAAAATTGCTTGCTGTCAAGATACGCTCTCAATTTTCTTGATTGCTGCGAGAATCCGTTCATCACGAAAAGAGATGAGATGGCAACAAATAGTAAATTCCTCAAGTTTAACACCATACGTAATGTAAAAGTAGTGATTTTCGTGTTGAGAATATAATATCGCCTTTCTGTTGTATGATTGGATGTTAAAACAGATTTATCTGTCTGATAGGCAATGTGATCGGTATTTCGGCTGTTTTTTTTCTTGTTTTTTTTAGTAAACTGCTTGTCAGAATTAGAAGTATTGCTACTTTTGCCGCGGAGAGTTGGCAGAGTGGTCGATTGCGGCGGTCTTGAAAACCGTTGTACCGAGAGGTACCGGGGGTTCGAATCCCTCACTCTCCGCCAGAAAAAAGAGACAGTAACTGTCTCTTTTTTTTTGTCTCTACTTTTAGGTAAAAAAAGTATTTTGACAAGGATTTACAACAAAATAGAATGTCAGGAAGGATAGTGGTTATTGGTGGTGGTGCTGCAGGTTTTTTTTCAGCGATCAGAGCAAAGGACGTATTTCCTGAGCATGAAGTGATCATTCTTGAAAAATCTCAAAAAACCTTGAGTAAAGTAAAGGTTTCAGGAGGAGGTCGGTGTAACGTGACCAATATTGTTTCTGATCCGAAAGAATTATCGTCCTTTTATCCTAGAGGTCAGAACTTTTTGAAAAAAGCGTTTTCCCAGTTTACAAGTTCGGATACGGTTCACTGGTTTGAGACGAGAGGCATAAAAATGAAAGTTTATCCGGATAATTGCATTTTTCCGGTCGCAAATAATTCTCAGGTGATCATTGATTGTTTTCGTGATGAATGCGAGAGATTGGGTGTTCAAATCGAAATGAGCACAGGTGTACAGAAGATAATAAAGAATGAAAGGTTTACGCTCACTACTTCAAATGGGGAGCTAGATGCTGATAAATTAATCATTACCATCGGAGGGCAGCCTAAAAAAAGCGGTTTGCAATGGCTTGAGGAAATGGGACATACGATCATTGATCCAGTTCCTTCTCTTTTTACATTTAACATGCCTGATGAACCTATTACTGAACTGATGGGAAATGTTATCGATAAGGCAAAAGTGAAAATCAAAGGAGAAAAACTTGAAGGAAATGGTCCTCTATTGATTACCCATTGGGGAATGAGTGGGCCTGCAATTCTTCAATTATCAGCCTGGGGAGCAAGGATCTTGCATGATAAGGACTATAATTTCGAAGTGCTGGTGAACTGGTTGGATTCAACCAAAGAAGGTGAGTTACGTGAAAAACTTGCTTTTTGCATGGAAGAATACAATGATAGGCACATAGGGAATGTTCATCCATTTCCGATCACCCTAAGGCTGTGGAAGCATCTTTTGATGAGGTCTGGAATTAAAGAAACAACAAGGTGGCGCGAGTTGGGGAAGAACCAATTGAACAAACTTGTGAATACGCTGATCAATGATTGTTATCAGGTAAATGGAAAGACAACTTTTAAAGAAGAGTTTGTTACGGCAGGCGGGGTAAGCTTACAGGATATAAATGTGCAAACGATGGAGAGTAAAAAGGTTCCGGGAATTTTCTTTGCCGGAGAAGTTATGGACATCGATGGAATAACTGGAGGATTCAATTTTCAAGCCGCCTGGACAACGGCTTTCATAGCCGGAAGTAATGTAGGGACATAAAAAAAAGCGACCGAAGCCGCTTTTCTATTTATAAGATCATATTATTGTTTTGAGTAGGTAGCCGTACAAGTACCATTACCACCGATTCCCGGAAGAGAATTATCGTATGTGTATGTGACTGTAAACTCATCACCAGTGCTATTCATTGTACCTGTTCCTGAATAGGTAATTGTACCTATCCCAGCTATGTCATAACTTTGATTAGGGACTGTAATATTAAATCCGCTTACGGTAGCGTTTGCTGTACCTCCAGATGCGATATTAAGACCACTTGGCAATAGGATTGGAATAGGAGGGATAGAAATCGAGAACATCCCATCGATAACAATGTCACTTGTACCTGTTCCAATAGTAATGGTTGGAGCTGAATTCAATGGGAATGAAGTTCCGCAATCAGAAGCCACAGTCCATGTACCTTCCCAGTTTGATTGACCAATCACAACATTTACAGTTCTGCTAGCAGTTGTAGTACCATATTGATTTGTAGCGGAATAAGTTACAGTGTAGCTTCCAGTAGTTGTTGTGTTAACAGCGGAAGTGTTACTGGAAACAGCAACAGGAGAACCATCGTGATTGTATGCAACAGCACCCGCATCAGTGTATGTATCTCCAACATTAACAGAAACGGTAGAAGCACCATTTAGAGTAATTATTGGTTTGTACGTACAAGAACCATCATCTTTTTTGGCTTTTGAAGAGTAATTGGTAGCCTGAGTATCGGTACATCCCTTCTTTTTACATGCTGGCAATATAAGCGCCGCAGTTAATGCTAGTAATAGTAGTTTTTTCATTTTAGATTTCTTTTTGGGCTAATATACAATAGTCTATAATAACTCAATAAAATGTTCAAAAAAAAAGCTTCACTAAAAAGTGAAGCTTGAGTGGGAGATGAGGGGTTCGAACCCCCGGGCCCTCCCGATTGCTGTGCATCGGGATGCTCTAAATATCAGCAGAGATTAGTTTTTGAATCATAGTTCTGGATTTCCAAGATTTGATTTCTTTTTCAAACATGATTGCATCTGTCCGATTTACAAAATCTTTCTTGTAGACAATCTTCCAATCTGAGGATCTATTTGTATAACCCTTGTTTTTATTGTTATGCTTTTTTAATCTGGAATTGATGTCATTCGTTGATCCGACGTAATACTTATCAGCTGATTCAGAATAAAGAATGTAAGTACAAAACATAAAAAAGAATACAAAAAAAAGCTTCACTAAAAAGTGAAGCTTGAGTGGGAGATGAGGGGTTCGAACCCCCGACCCCCTGCTTGTAAGGCAGGTGCTCTAAACCAGCTGAGCTAATCTCCCGGATCTGCTGAAAATCTCGTTTGATTCCCGTAATGCGAGTGCAAATATAAGCGTGTTTTTGGTAAACACAACTCTTTTTTGAAAAAAATTATGCAAAAAAATCACTGATTAAAAAGAAACTACCGAATACAAGAATAGTATCTTCCTTATTTGCAGAACTTTGAATTTCTGAAAGCGCACCTTTGGGATTATCAAAAATAGGTGAGTTCAGATTCATTTTACTATTTATTCTTTGAAGTTGATCAATAGTTAAGCTTCGCTCATTTCTAAAAGTCGTTAAATACAATTTGCAATCTTTCGGAAATAATCCGACGATCTTATCTAACTCCTTGTCTGCGCTGCTTCCATACAGAATGTGTAATGTTCCATTATTGATCTTTTTTAGAGCAGAAAGGGTGGCTGCAATTCCTTCTGGATTGTGAGAGACATCAAAAATGGTTAATGGCGAGTCCGAAATGATTTCCATTCGACCAAAAAATCCCGTATTTGATTTAATCGAGCTTAAGCCATTTTGAATTTCCTGAGATTCAATTGGTCTGATTTTCTTTTCCTTTTGTAGAATTGAAATTATGTTCAGAACAGTATTTATGTTCTCCTTTTGATATTCGCCTAAAAAGGGCAGAGTGTATTGATCATGAAATAGTGTTTCGGCGAAATAAAGAGGTGCATCAATTTCTTCAGCGACATTTCTGAATACCCTTTCTGTAGATGGATCTCTTTTACCAATTATTACAGGGGTTGAAGATTTGATAATTCCTGCCTTTTCTGTAGCTATTTTCTCAATTGTATCACCAAGTATAGCCGTGTGTTCCATGCTAATTGTGGTTATTACCGAAATTTCAGGTTTTATAACGTTAGTAGCATCTAACCTTCCTCCCAATCCAGTTTCAATCACACAGTATTCACACTCTTCATTTTTAAAGTGTTCAAGAGCCATGGCAAATGTTACCTCAAAAAAGGAAGGAGAAAAATCCAAGTCATATGATCGAACTTTAAGGCAAAAGTCGATCACATCTTTTTCATTGATCATTTTGCCATTCACTCTAATTCGTTCCCTAAAGTCCGAGATATGTGGTGAAGTGAATAATCCGGTCTTGTAACCTGCCTCGGTTAAAACTGAGGCTGTCATAGCCGAAACAGAGCCTTTACCATTCGAGCCCGCAATGTGAACAAATTTCAGTTCTTTTTCAGGGTGACCAATCAGAGACAACATTTTTTTTGTGTTGTCTAATGTTGGCTTATAGGCTTTACTTCCTATTAACTGATAAGAGGGGAACTGATTGAAAAGCCAAGTGATGGTTTCCTGATATTGTTCAGCGAGCATTGATTTTAACTGTCAGGAATTGAGTTACCAAACCTGTTCCAGGGGCCTTGTTGTATTTAACCTGATTCTTTACTGCAGCAATTACCTGATTGATGATTCTTTGATCAGTTGTTGTTGTTTTAGAAGTACTATTTGCTGAAACAACAACTCCATCTGCATTTATTGTAAGCTTCAGATAAATAGTAACATCATTATCTGTAACAATGTGGTCAACTGAAGGATCGTTTAATCGCGTTCTTCCCTCACCAGAACCAGGACCGCCAGGTCCACTTCCACCGGCTCCTGTATCATTTCCAAACGGACTTGTACCAGATCCTTGTGTTCCATTGTTTCCTCCACTGCCAAAAGGATTATTCGATTGAGTAGTTGTAGAGGAGGTATTTGTCGAAGTAGTCTGGCTATTCGTATTGGTAGAATGCCCTGAATGCGTCGCAGTCTTACTTGGTTTATTTGTAGCCAGAATTTGCTCCTGTTGAGGTTTAGGCTCAGTTACCGGATCATTTGTTGGAGAACCTGATCCGGCATTGCCCATATCAACCTTTAAATTTTTGAGATCAATCTCTTCCATGATCGTTTCAGCCTTCATGACAAAGTCTTTCGGCGGAGGATCGGCCATTTCAAATGTAACTATCCATAAGATCACAAATAACAATACCAATAGCACAGCAGCACTGATCCAGGCGATCTGCTCATCTTTTTTATCTGATATGGCGCGAACTGCTGTCGACATTAATTACTTATTTATCGTATGATAAGACAGGATCCCATGCGTTTGCCTGAGATAAGGCTAACACATTGAAAACTGCTTCATAGCTGGCATTACGATGACCGGCAATCTTAAGTTTCATTTTCCCGGATTTTTCTACTGCACTTGCTGTTATTTCTTTAATCTCATCAAATTCCATTGGCTCTTCCATTGATCCGCCAGGAAGCACTACGTACTGATTATCTTCGGTAACGATAACTGTTGCTTCGACAGGATCGATAACAGGCTTTATGTCCTGATCCGTCTTAGGAAGATCAATTGGAGTTTGATTGTTTGACATCAAACTCATGATGATAAAGAAGATCAGCAAGAGAAATACAAGGTCGGTCATAGATGCCATTCCGCCTTCTATTTTTATTTTATTTCTTGAACTGAAATCCATCTTATCTTATTTTCCAGGTGTGTTAAGTAGATCCATGAATTCAAGGGCTGCATTCTCCATTTGATATACTACCCTGCCAATTTTACCTACTAGGAAATTATATCCCATAAAAGAAATGATACCTACGATCAATCCGGCAACAGTCGTAATCATTGCAGTCATGATACCCGGAGCAATGATCTTTAATTCTAGCGAGGTTGCATTTTGTAGATCGATGAAGACCACGACCATACCTACGGTTGTACCAAGGAACCCGATCATTGGAGCTGCTCCAGCTGCCGTTGCCAGGAAATTTAAACGCTGCTCAAGTCTAAGGATCTCAAATTTCCCTGTGTTTTCGATTGTAGCAGCAATACTTTCGTTTTTAGCATTACCAATTCTTGAAATTCCTTTAGAAAGCATTCGTGCGATGGGACTGTCTGAACTGTTGCAAATGGTTCTTGCTTCATCTATTCTTCCAGCCTGAAGACTAGCTTTAACTCTATCCAGAAAGCCTCTTTCTTCCTTTGATGCCTTCTGAAGCGCTAATAATCTTTCAACGAAAACAAAGATCGCGTAACCGAGCATAAGTAGTAGGATGATATTTATGAACAATCCCATCCCTTTATTGGATTCACTGATAATGTCCCAAAGTGGAACGTCCTTTACTCCAGTTGATGCAGGAGCATCTCCCGCGGCTATTTGCATTAAAAATGATAAACTCATAATGATATTACGTTATTAAGATCGATTTATTACATGACAAGAATCAGACCAACACCGGCAATGTATCCGATGGAAGCCAAAAGGGTGATGTTTTTTAAATACCAGAAGAATGAGATCTTTTCCATTCCCATCGCAACCACACCTGCAGCAGAACCAATGATCAACATACTACCTCCAGTTCCGGCAGCGTATGCGATAAAATGCCATACTTCAGCGTCCATTTGCTCCTGGAACATTCCCATTGAGGCAGCAACCAGAGGAACGTTATCGATAATTGCTGATCCAACACCTAGAAGGGTTACAAAAAGATCTTCTGAAATCATTCCATTTACTGTGTTTCCGAAAGTAAAGATCAATCCGAGAGATTCAAGGGCAGCAACTGTCATTAGAATTCCTAAGAAGAATAAAATACTCGGCATTTCAATTTTGGACAATGCTTTGAAAGTTGGGCCATGAACATGCTCATGATCCTCAACCTGAGTTAATGAGAATTTTCTATTTGACAAAATCTCCGCCACTAATGAAACAATACCTAAGGAAAGCATCATTCCCACATAAGGAGGTAAATGGGTAATTGTTTTGAATACAGGAACAAAAACGATCATACCTAATCCCAAGGCTAGCATAAATGGACCATTCTTACTTCTTTTTTCTTCATTTCCGTCACTTTCAATATTTCCTTTGAAAATTGGAAGAAACCCTGCTATTAGAGTAGGTAAGGCCATGCAAACAAAAGATGGAAGTAATAAGTTTTTGATCAACTCCATTGCAGTAACCTTATTACCCATCCACAACATTGTTGTGGTAACATCACCTATTGGAGACCAGGCACCTCCTGCATTTGCCGCAATGATGATCATACCCGCATACCACATTCTAAGGTTGTTATCTGGAACAATTTTTCTTAGAATCGTAATTAAAACAATTGTCGCTGTAAGGTTGTCAATAATAGCAGAAAGTACAAAACCAAGAATACAAACGATCCACAACAACGTTTTCTTACTGTTTGTCTTAACAAATGTTTTTATCGTTTGAAAACCATTGAAGTGATCTGTGATTTCAACAATCGTCATTGCGCCAACAAGGAAAATTAAAATTTCACACGTTTTTCCGAAGTGATGTAAGAGTGTATGTTCCAACCAACCTGACTTGGAAGCTGAGTAAGTTACTTCGTCATGCTCTCCTAAACTGTGTAGAGGTAAATTAGCAAATCCATCTACTAATTTTCCGTGAACTGAGTCGAACCAAGTTCCAAATGAATCAAGTCCAAAAGCGATGCCGGCCCAGGCTAATGCCATCATTATAAGGGCAGGAATTAATTTATCAACTTTCAACGAATGTTCAAGGGTGATAAGCGTGTAACCCAGAACAAAAACAGATACAATAAAAATCTCCATGGTTCAGTTTTCTTAATAATCAAGCAAAACTAATTTTTTTGCTTCATTATTAAGAGAAACTTAAAAGATGTTATAAACAACAGATTCTTTATACCAACAAAAGAAACATTCCGATACCGGCCAAATAACCCAAAAGAGCAAGAATTGAAATTCGGGTTAAATACCAGAAGAATGAAATCTTTTCCATTCCCATCGCAACGACTCCTGCTGCTGACCCTATAATTAGGATGCTACCTCCAGTGCCGGCTGCATAGGCAATAAAGTGCCAAACTTCAGCATCGACACCCTCTCTGAACATACCAATACTTGCTGCTACTAATGGAACGTTATCGATGACGGCAGAAGCCAATCCGAGGAGTGTTACAAACACGCTTTCAGGAATTGCTGCGCTCACTTGCTGACCGAAATTAAAGATCAATCCGAGAGACTCCATTGAGGCTACCGTCATTAAAATTCCTAAGAAAAATAAAATCGAAGGGATCTCTATTTTACTTAAGGCCTTCATTGTAGGTCCTTTGTGGTGCTCGTCGGCTTCAGGATTGGTGAATGAGATTGATCGATTAGACAGGATCTCTGATACTGTTGCAAAGATTGATAAGGACAGCATCATTCCAACGTAAGGGGGGAGATGCGTAATTGACTTAAAAACAGGAACCGCGATAATTAAAACTAATCCAAGAATCAGCATTAATCCACCATATTTATTTTGATCACTGTCATCCGAATGATCAATTTCCATGGTTCCTTTGAAGACAGGAAGGAAGGATGCGATTATCACAGGTACGAGTACACAAAGCAACGCCGGTAATATCAGGTATTCAGTGAGTTTTACCGTTGTAACTTTTCCAGCCATCCAAAGCATGGTAGTAGTTACGTCTCCAATTGGAGTCCAGGCACCACCTGCATTCGCAGCAATGATGATCAAGCCTGCATACCACATACGATCGTTCTTGTCGGCAATGATCTTCCGCAGGATCGTAATTAGAATAATCGTCGTAGTCAGATTGTCAATGATTGCAGACAGAACAAAAGCGAGAGTGGAAACTATGAAAAGTAGTTTTCTCTTACTGTTCGTGTGAATTGTCTTTTTGATCGAACTGAATCCGTCGAAATGATCGATCATTTCAACGATAGCCATGGCTCCCATCAGGAAGATCAGAATCTCTGCTGTTTTACCAAAATGGTGAAGCAACGTCCCTTCCAGTAGGTGGATCCTTCCTTCATGGTTGAAAGAAGTAATATCCATTAAGTTCCCGGAATGAGGATCTAACCATTGACCAAAAGAATCAAGGTTGAGGGCGATGGTTGCCCAGCAGACAGCCATCATCATCAAAGCTGGGATAAGTTTATCCAACTTTAATGTGTGTTCAAGGGTGATTGCTACATATCCGATAATGAATGTAGCGAGAACAACAACTTCCATAAGCGCGAAAGTTTAAATTAAACCAATTGTTCCAAGGCAATTTCGAAGGCCGCTTTGGCAAGGCCAGGTTTTGAAGGATTTTTTGTATTGGTTTTTATAAGCGCATTCTTGATCGTAGTACTGGTATCTTGGAAGATGCCATCATCGGTCAAGTTTTTGAGGTCGTTGCTCATTAGGTAGGCAAAAACTCTTGCCATACCACAGTTTGATATAAAGTCTGGAATAATTGAGATCGATTGATCCGCTTTGTCTGCGATTGGACCAAAGAAAATTTCAGGGTCCGCAAAAGGA
>Ga0102831_1000110_pt1 | contig 39962 bp, 47 predicted proteins | sample ColrivemetaGS747_FD_84508 | JGI IMG/M metagenome (GOLD analysis project Ga0102831, IMG submission 84508) | Estuarine microbial communities from the Columbia River estuary - Freshwater metaG S.747 | ecosystem: Environmental > Aquatic > Marine > Intertidal zone > Estuary | place: USA: Columbia...
CTCGCGTATCATCGAATTAAACCACATGCTCCTCCGCTTGTGCGGGCCCCCGTCAATTCCTTTGAGTTTCAACCTTGCGGTCGTACTTCCCAGGTGGATTACTTAACGCTTTCGCTTAGCCACTGACAGTATATCGCCAACAGCGAGTAATCAACGTTTAGGGCGTGGACTACCAGGGTATCTAATCCTGTTCGCTCCCCACGCTTTCGTGCCTCAGCGTCAATAATAGTTTAGCAGACTGCCTTCGCAATCGGTGTTCTATAACATATCTAAGCATTTCACCGCTACATGTTATATTCCATCTGCCTCAGCTATATTCAAGAAAACCAGTTTCAATGGCAGTTCCACAGTTGAGCTGCGGGCTTTCACCACTGACTTAATTTTCCGCCTACGCACCCTTTAAACCCAGTAAATCCGGACAACGCTTGGATCCTTCGTCTTACCGCGGCTGCTGGCACGAAGTTAGCCGATCCTTATTCATTAAGTACCGTCAGCTCAGGACGCATCCTGAGGTTTCTTCCCTAATAAAAGAAGTTTACGACCCAGAGGGCCTTCATCCTTCACGCGGCATGGCTGGTTCAGACTTTCGTCCATTGACCAATATTCCCTACTGCTGCCTCCCGTAGGAGTCTGGTCCGTGTCTCAGTACCAGTGTGGGGGATCATCCTCTCAGACCCCCTATACATCGTAGCCTTGGTGAGCCATTACCTCACCAACTAGCTAATGTACCGCATGCCCATCCTTAACCGCCGGAGCTTTAACTACATCATGATGCCATGTCGTAGTGTTATGGGGGATTAATTCAGATTTCTCTGAGCTATACCCCAGTTAAAGGTAGGTTGCATACGTGTTACGCACCCGTGCGCCGGTTTCATGTCAGACGAATCCAACAATCTCCCTCGACTTGCATGTATTAGGCCTGCCGCTAGCGTTCATCCTGAGCCAGGATCAAACTCTCCATTGTAAAATGTTTGTTTGATCCGGCATCCCAAAGTATTCAAATTTTTGGGTGGCTTGTTATTCCTTACTCTGTATCTTTCAAAGAACTTTATAAACTCAAACCCGAAGGTTCGTTTATTGCTTTTTTCCTTGTTCCTTCCGAAACGGGGTGCAAAACTACAACTTGTTTTTGATGAAACCAAATTTAATTTTTAAAAAATTAACTCGGCCTATTTAAACGTTTGTTTGTTTTTGGCACTTCGTAACTTTCAGAACGGGGTCGCAAAGATAGTGATGTTTTTTCTCTCTAAACAAATAAAACTTAAAGAATTTTTTATCTGCCCAAATCGGTGGACGTCTCTATCAGAACGGGATGCAAAAGTACTATCATTTTTCGCATTTTCAAATACATTCTCTAAAATAATCCAAAGGCTTTCACCAACACCTAGTCATTCAATCGTTTACCCCCCTAAAAAAAATATCGCCAAAGCAAAGAACCATCGCCATAGCTAAGGAAACGATAGCTTTCACGGTGCGCATGCCCATATATCACCCGCCACTTCCCTCCCAAAAACGCATCAACTAACATCAATAACGTAGATTTTGGCTGGTGAAAGTTCGTAATCAACCCATCACAAATCCGGAAATTGAATCCCGAAACAATAAAAATCTTCGTTTCACCTTTCAAACTGCCACCACAACCATCACAAAAATCCCGAATCGCCAATAAAGATTCTTTCAAATCCACCTCCCGATTCAACAAACGAACCGATAAATCCCAATAAGCATCCTCCGTCCCCACCCTTCCCATCCACTGATTTCCTAAAATTCTGACACCGATATAATACAAACTCTCCAAAACACGCATCGAAGTTGTCCCAATCGCCACTACCCTCCCTCTCATACTCACCCTATTTTCTTGTCCCAAATCCCCCTCGCTCATGATTTCCCTCGAATAAACCCTGTCCAAAAGTTGCGATATAAGTTCCTGGGTTATCTCAAACTGCTCCGAATGCATGTCGTGCTGATGCGAAAACTCTCCACTCATCGGCTTAAATGTCCCCGCACCCACATGCAATGTCAGTTTCGCTAACCCAATTCCCTTCCCCAACATCCGCTGCTCCAACTCCTGTGTAAAGTGTAACGATGCCGTAGGCGCCGCCACCGCACCAGCCTTCTGGGCAAAAATCGCTTGATATCTTTCTTTATCGCCAACCTCAACACCCCTATCTATATATGGTGGCAATGGCACCTTCCCTAAATCCTCTATCGCCTCGGGCATACTAGTATACCCAGATGGCAATTCAAACTCCACTTGATTCTCTTCCCGATTTAGCCACTTCAAGGTCAGCTTCCCCGAAACCAATGCCGAATCCCCTTCTTTAAATCGCCTGCGATTCCCAATCATCGCCTCCCACCTCAACCACTCCGGGTCCAAAGGTTTCAATAAAAATATCTCTATTTGATGCCCCCCCGATGTCAAAGCATGCAACCGCGCAGGTATTACCTTGGTGTCATTGGCAACCAACAACACGTCCGAACCCAATTCCTGATCTAATTCATGGAAACTACGATCCTTGATTTCGCTAACAGTCCAAACCAACAGTTTGCTTGCATCGCGAGGTTCTATCGCATATTGGGCAATTTGCTCTGGCTCCAAATGATAATCGTAATCGACCACAGCCAAATGAGGGACCCCATTGTCAAAACTCTCGTTGATCATCCCAAAAAATCCATTAAAGACTGAAAGGCCCGACCTCTATGACTCATCGCATTTTTTTCCGCTGCAGACATTTCAGCAAAAGAACGATTCTCACCATCTGGACAAAACAATGGATCATATCCAAAGCCATCCTGACCTTGAATTTCTGTTAGAATCACACCATTTACCCTGCCCTCTATATATATAGGTGTATCCTCCAACCCCACCAAACACAAAACCGTCGTGAAAAATGCACTTCGATCCGCCTTCTCCAGCATCTCATTCAACAATTTTTCGTTGTTCTTATTATGATTCCCCGCCTCACCCGCATATCGAGAAGAATACACACCAGGCTCTCCGCCCAATGCTTCAACACACAAACCGCTATCATCGGCCACGCAAGGTAAACCGGTTAATTCCCAAACAGCCTGAGCCTTTAGCAATGCATTTCCTCGAAAAGTTGTCTCTGTTTCCTCCACATCAATCTCTACACCCGCCTCCTTTAATGATATCAAATGCAATTTGCCTTGAACGATGGCTTGCGCTTCATCAATCTTATGTTGATTATTGGTGGCAAAAACCAATGTCGGCAATTCAACTCCCATAACTTTAAACTCTGGGCTTGGTTGTTCTCTGTTCGATGCGTTTCTCGTAATTCTCTCCCAAAACGATCCTATTCACATAAATACCTGGTACATGAATATCATTTGGTGTCATTTCACCCGCCTCCACCAATTCTTCTACTTCAGCAATGGTAATTTTACCTGCCATAGCCATCATAGGATTGAAGTTCCTTGCGGTATCTTTAAACATCAAATTGCCGTGCTTATCGCCTTTCCATGCTTTCACGATGGCGAAGTCGGCATCAAAGGCATATTCCATTAGGTAGGTTTTATCGCCAAAAACGCGTAATTCCTTGCCCTCGGCAACCTCGGTTCCAACGCCTGCTGGGGTATAAAAAGCTGGGATTCCCGCGCCTGCGGCGCGACACCTTTCGGCCAATGTACCCTGGGGTATCAATTCAACCTCCAACTCACCACTCAATAACTGCCTCTCAAACTCCGCATTCTCCCCCACATATGAACTCACCATCTTCTTCACCTGCTTGCCCTGCAACATCAATCCAATTCCAAAATCATCCACCCCCGCATTGTTCGATATACATGTCAACCCCTTTACACCCTTCTTCACTAAAGCCGCTATCGAATTCTCCGGAATACCGCACAACCCAAACCCGCCCAACATCAACACCGCTCCGTCTTCTATGTCTGCAATGGCCGCTTCAGCCGATGGAAATACTTTTTTCATAATGTTTCAAATTTACTGCACCTCGAGTTGAGCCGACAAACCTTTTTCGCACAAAGCACTACAAACAGGCTCTAAATCATCGTACCCCCCGTTTTTAACAGCATATTTACCATTATTGTGTACAAACCAAGCGCACTGCTCCGCCTGTAAACGATTATGATTGCAATATTTTATCAAATTTACAATCACCCAATCAAACGAGTTCACCTCATCATTATACAAAACTATCTGCCAGCCACTATCGAGCAAAGTTTCCTCAACCGCCTCCGGATTTATCTTGGGAGATGAATTCACCATTAACATAAACGCTTATTTCTTTTGCTTCATTACGATGCGCGTCTTGGTCTCTTCACCCGCAATCAAACGTTTAACATTTTTGCGATGCGTAACCAAAACCAAACCCGCCACCAAAAAACTGAAAATCAAAATACTCAAATCAGTCTCGCCAAAAACACGGACAAATAAAAACGGAATCGACAATCCAGCCAATAACGAGCCGATGCTCACATAACCCGTGATAATATTGGTAACCACAAACACGGCCAATGCCAAACCCGCTACAGCTGGATTCAACGCAATCAGCATCCCGAACAATGTTGCCACACCCTTGCCGCCCTTAAACTTAGCGAATAAGGGAATCAAATGTCCAATGACCGACATGGTGCCAAAAAGAACCATTAATAATTTATGATCACCCACTGCCAAACCGCTTAAATCGTTACGACTCAAAGCCAGATCCGAATAACCATCCCTAGACAAAAAATCAACCACATCAGCCAATCTCACAGCAAAATAGCCTTTGAGAATATCCAAAATCAAGACGATCGTACCAGGCACTTTGCCCAATACACGAAACACATTGGTTGCTCCAGCATTTCCACTGCCATGCTCTCTTACATCGATGCCATAAAAACGATTACCCACCCATATCGCATTGGGAATTGATCCCAATATATAAGCAACTAAGGCAAAAGTGATTTCTAACATTCCTAACTATAGTGGTCTAATTATCTAAAAACCAAGACCGAAAACGCACAAACACGCATCAACCCTTGATTTTTATTTTTACAAATATACCGAAAATAAAATTAAGGCTTTACGAGCTTAATCGCAGCAAATTCTGAGCCCGCTTTTACCTGAACCCAATAAATTCCCGACGATAATCCGCGAACATCCAAAGCCAAGCCGCCGCCATTCAACGATGTAGTCTGAACCGAATGAACCGCGCCTTTGATATCAAATACAACTGCTGATTCGATTTTCAAAACCGACATCGGCTCGATAACGAAAACATCTGTCGCTGGATTGGGATGAACTTTCAACCAACTCTGTTCGACTTGATTCACTTGCGATGCTGGAACTGGCGGCAAGTCAAACGCCTCTTCTCCATCAGCGCAGTTACTCGCGCTACCTTGTGCAGCAGAATATCCCAAACCTCTGCGAGCAAAAGCATCCCAGATAATTTTCTTATTTGCTCCGCCGTATCGAATACTGTCGGCCGCCAAAATTGCATCGCGCGCATCCACAAACCCCGGACCGCATGGCTGTAACTTCATCGCATCAATCACCACTTGTACCGCACGATTGTTTCCGCCGGTTCCGTTGTATAAGTCCTCATCAAATCCGTATTTATCTACATAACCCCAATACATATCCCAAAGCATAGCACACCAAATTTCACCAGTGTAATGAACCTCAGTTTGCACACCCGATGCAGCTTTTGCCAAATTTCCGTAGGTATGGGGATTCAACGACATATTGGTTGAGTATGCATAGGTGCGAATGCCATCGCCAGTTTGATCTTGGCCAAATAACCAATTTCCAACCCCGCGTGGCTTAGAACCCACATCGCCCTTTTTTGCAGTAAATGCCAATCCAATAAAATCACTCCAACCTTCGCCCATTTGCTCGGCATTGCTCAAGCCATTAGAATTTGAAGGGCCGCATGTTAAACGAATAGAAATCCCGTGGGTGTATTCATGACCCATTACGCCCAAATCCAAATCACTATCGGTCTTTTTAGCATACGCAGAACTATCATAAAACGTGATATTCAGCGAAGAATCGGCCAAAAATGCCCTCAATTCATTGGCATTTGAAAAGCGTACAAATATTACGGGGATTGTTACCTTGCTCGCTTGCGCGGTGTTATCAGTTGCCATCGTAATCACAGCATCAGCAGCAGAAGTATCCAATAAAATTGCAGCCGTTGCTCCGTTTGATTGTGCACGATATACTTTTTGAACAAAGGTGCATCCGCCACGAACGATGCCTGCAAAATTGTCCTTTAATTCCGCACTATTGGTTAAACCCGTGCAACATTTATTGGTAACGGGATTTACATTGTCTTTCACCAACACCATTTTTCCTTTGGTAGGCACGGCGGTGATTTTCTTACCCCAATTGCCATCTGTGATACCTACGCCATATTTAATTCCTTTGCTATCAACAACCAAGTTGGCCTTAGCGCCTACACCATCCCAAATGAACATTTGCATGCGAGGGGCAGAACCGTCGGGCGGGGTCGACATATTTGCATTATTCGTACCACTACCATCTTGAGCATCCGCATTCACAGCATCATTGGGAGCACCAAAACCGTCATAGTTAGTCCGCTGGAAATTCCCACTGGGTTCGTCAAATCCGTAACGTTGCGAAATGTCGTGCATCAAATTATTCACCACAAACAAATTACCAATGGCGAAATCTTGATAATTTACGGGATTGGGCTCAGTAGGATCATAGGTCAAATTAAAGGCTAGCGAAGCACCACCATCCGGAGATTTACCTGGCGTATTTTTTCCAGCAACATCTTCCGAAGCATACACGTTATTTCCACGAGTAATTGTATATTCTGCACCCGCTTTGCCATCCACATCATGCCATCCAAAAGGCGATGCTTGGGCGTCTGCCGGACTTGTCAAAGAAGAAGGGCTGCCATACAAAGGGCTTTCTGTTGGGAAAGAGAACGACTTGTAAGTTGCACCATCGCCACGGCGTTGCAAGGGCTTGCTACCTGATAACAATAAATTCTGAGAAACGCTTTTTCCGATGAGCGGACGATTTGCTTCCAGGGCCGATAATGAAGCTTGGTTGGCAATATTTTTATCCTCGGCAGATACCGCTTTCGGGGTACAATGAACGGTCCAACTATGTCGTTGCAAAATTTTGCCCGAAGCATCAATCCACAAATTCACCCAGTCTGAAGTTGCAGAATTATAGAACACAAAATACTGAGCGGCGATCAAATCTCCCTTTTCGTTGGGCCAGGCCATCATTTGAGTATAAAACTTTGTTTCATCGAATTGGGTTCCGATGGTCATCGGCTGCCATTTGATTCCGGTTGTAGGAAAAATCGACGATTCATTGCTACCGTCGGAAATTACGTTGCGGGCCAATCCATTTTCTTGTTCGATGGCTTTTGCGCCAAGTACTTCCTTATTTAATGATGCGAATGACCCGATCAGGTGATCCGATGCGTGTGCCACCGCTCTATTGGTAGAGTACAATAAATCACCATTTAAGTTAAAGTGCAGACCCATTACACCATTCATCACGGGAACACCTTGAATGGTTTGCAAAACATACGCATGAGTTACCCCGCTGCCATCACGATATAAATCTTGAATCTGAGCGGCGGCCATATCTTCCTTCACCAATCCCCATTTTCCCGCCGCCGCCAAATCCATGGCAGTTTGAAGAACTTTCGCTTTGGTTAATATAGGTGCTGAATTCTGAGCATTGGCTTTTAGGCTGATGGCAATAATCCCCATCAATACCACTTGTTTAAACATTCTCGTACGCATGAAATTGCAAGATATTGAATCACACCGAGAGTCGCAAAAATTATGCATAAAAAAAGGCCCGCTTCGCGGGCCTTTTTTCTCTTTATATCTAAAATCTTAACAATACTTAAACATACTGCCCGCGTAAATCGCATTCTCTCCCAACTCCTCCTCAATACGCAACAATTGATTGTATTTCGCCATCCTGTCGGAACGCGAAGCACTACCCGTCTTGATCTGACCGCTGTTCATCGCAACTGCCAAATCAGCAATCGTAGAATCTTCGGTTTCACCACTGCGATGACTAATTACATTGCTGTATGAATGACGTGTGGCCAATTGAATCGCATTCAACGTCTCCGTTAAAGTTCCAATCTGATTCACCTTAATCAAAATACTATTGGCAATACCCTCATTGATTCCGCGCTGCAAACGATCCACATTGGTCACAAACAAATCGTCGCCCACCAACTGAACCTTGCTTCCTACCGCGTCTGTCAATTTCTTCCAGCTCGACCAATCGTCCTCAGCACAACCATCTTCAACAGAAACAATTGGGTATTTGTTACACCAATCCGCCCAATAATCTACCATTTGATCACCTGTAAACACGCGACCATCCGATTTTTTAAAGGTATACAAGCCGGTCTTCTCATCGTAAAACTCACTCGTTGCAGCATCCATCGCAATGAAAATATCCTCACCCGGACGGTATCCTGCCTTTTCAATCGCCCTCAACACAATTTCGATTGCCTCTTCGTTGCTTTGAATATTAGGAGCAAATCCCCCTTCGTCGCCCACGTTTGTGCTATACCCAGCCGACTTCAATACCGATTTTAGATGATGAAACACCTCAACCCCCATGCGTAAACCATGTGAGAAGCTCTCCGCCTTTACCGGCATTACCATAAACTCTTGGAAATCAATCTTATTGTCTGCATGCGCACCGCCGTTCAAGATGTTCATCATCGGCACTGGCAATAAATTCGCATTCACACCCCCTACATACTTGTACAATGGCATGCCCAATTCATCGGCAGCAGCTCTAGCACATGCCAAAGAAACCGCAAGAATTGCATTAGCACCCAACCTAGATTTATTAGGTGTGCCATCCAAATCGATCATCATGGCATCAATTTCATTTTGAGCGCACACTTCCATGCCTTCCAACGCTTCAGAAATCTGACCGTTCACGTACTCAACCGCCTGCATAACTCCTTTTCCGAGGTAGACATCCATTTCATTGTCGCGCAATTCCGCAGCCTCATGAATACCAGTACTTGCGCCTGATGGGACCGCCGCTCTTCCAAATCCACCATCTTCGGTGAACACTTCTGCTTCAATGGTTGGATTGCCTCTTGAATCTAAAATCTGTCTTGCTTGAATATGGGTTATTTCGCTCATGATTATTTTTTATGTTTTTGAATCATTTCTACAAATTGATCGAACAAATACAGAGAATCGTGCGGACCTGGCGATGCTTCTGGGTGATGCTGCACCGAAAATGCAGGAACATCCAATCGAGCAATTCCCTCCACCGTATCATCATTCAAATTGATATGGGTTAATTGAACTGTTGAACTCAAATTTTCATCGTATTCTACGGCAAATCCGTGATTCTGACTTGTGATTTCGCTTCTTCCGGTAACCAAATTCTTCACAGGGTGATTCAATCCGCGGTGACCGTGGTGCATTTTATATGTTTTTAACCCACTCGCCAAACTCAACAACTGGTGTCCTAAACAGATTCCAAAAGTTGGCAATCCTGAGTCAACTATCGTTTTAACCGCCTTAATCGCATAATCCATCGATGCTGGATCCCCAGGGCCGTTGCTAATCATCAATCCATCCGGATTCCAAGCCATTACTTCCTCCGCCGTTGCATTCCAAGGGAAAATCCCCAAATAGCAACCGCGATCTACCAAACAACGGGAAATATTTAACTTGTTACCATAGTCCAACAAAGCAACACGCAATGGCGCATCCTCATTCCCCATTGTATGAAACGCTCCCGTTGAAACCTTAGAAGCCAACTCCAAACCGTCCATCGAAGGAACTGCGTTGAGTTGTTCAAGTAACGAAGCGACATCAAAATTCTCCGAGGAAATAATTGCATTCTTGGCGCCCGTATCGCGAAGATGACGAACCAATTCACGAGTGTCTATTTCGGAGATGCCCACCAATCCATTCGACATAAAATAGCTATCCAAACTATCGGAGCCATTTTTACGTGAATAATTGTGTGAGAATTTCTTACAGACAAGACCAGCGATTTTTATCCCGTCGCTTTCAATTTCTTCATCATGGACTCCATAGTTTCCTATGTGATCTGATGTCATAACGAGGATCTGACCGAAATAGGAAGGGTCGGTAAACACCTCCTGATAGCCTGTCATTCCTGTATTAAAACAAATTTCTCCGGTAGTTGTACCAATCTTGCCAATGGCTGTACCTTGAAAAACGGTACCATCTTGTAGCACTAAAAGTGCGGGGGTTAGTTGTGCATTCACTTCAAGGATTCAAATTTCGTACATTTCGAGCAAGCGCTCAAACATTGTGGGTAAATTGTGGTATACTGCCTATTCTTTTGGTGAATCTAAGTTCTCTTTAGGGAACCAAACCGACCAAAAAATGCTAAGTGCAAGTATTCCGATAATAATCAATAGATTGTGTATTTCATTAAACCCATACTGATGAGCCCATTTTTCTAATAACATTTTAAGTCCTATGTAAACTAGAATCATCGACAGTCCATATTTCAAACTATAGAACTGATCCATCCCTGCACCAAGTAAAAAATACAATGAGCGAAGTCCCATCACCGCAAAAATATTAGAGAAAAATACCAAATACGGATCGGTAGTTACACCGAATACCGCAGGGACACTATCCACCGCGAAAACCACATCGGTAACATCCACAATGATTAACACTAGGAACGGAATCGTGACGTACAACAACCCTTCATTCCTAACAAAAAAGCGAGTTTCATCAGGGTTCTTATCCCAAATTCTAAACCACCTCCGTGTAAAGCGAATCACTGGGTGATTCACCGTATCGAAAGAATTGTCCTCGCCAGCCGTTAACATTTTAAATCCACTATAGATCAAGAATGCGCCAAACAAATACATCACCCATGCGAAACGACTGACCATCTCTGTACCTAAATATATGAAGAAGAATCTCAGTACAATTGCGCCAATAACACCCCAAATCAAAATGCGCTTCTGATTTTGACCATTCATTTTGAAGGACTGAAATATCAATAAAATCACAAATAGATTATCAACGCTCAACGCATATTCCAATAAAAATCCACTCAGATAACTAATTGATGAAGTTCTAGAAAAATCGGCCATCGCATAGTCAAATCCTCTACCCAAATCGATATCAACGCGGTATTCCGTTGCGTAATGCTGTAAATCCTGCAACGTAGCAATTTGATGTAACTGCCCGTGAAAAAAATACACAGCAACCGTCATCAAAAGACCAATACTAAACCAAACTGCAGAATGCTTTATCGCCTGCTTGGCTGTTACCTCTACTTCTGTAGTTTTTGAAAAAACGCCCAAATCCCAGAGCATTCCAATCATTAGCACAACGAAGAATAATCCAACAAAAACAAACTGTGAAAACATGCCCTACAAAGGTAAAGCCTTCCGATAGCAATATGCTAAGACTCCCACTAGAATTTGGTAGATTTGCCAAACATGAGAAACACTGTTGCCAAATTTGCAAAATCAATGGCGCCAACAACCCTCGCTTTGGCTTTGGTTGCTTTCGTATTCCAATCGCACAAACCAGAAGAGGGGATGTTCCCTTTGAATTATGTCAACATAACTGACTTAAAGAACGCAGGCCTCAAACTCGAAGGGGAAGACATCTTCAATCCCAAAGGACTCAGCCTTACCAATGCCTTGGTAAAAGTGGGCGGTTGCACCGGTAGTTTCATTTCCAAAGAAGGATTGGTCATCACAAACCACCATTGTGTTTACGGCGGAGTGGCCGATGCGAGTACGGTAGAAAACAACTATCTCGAAAATGGATTCGTAGCCCAAACCAAGGAAAAGGAAATCCCCATCAATATGCCCTGCAAAATCACAGAAAGCTATGAAGATGTTTCGGCAATGGTACTTCAGGACATCGATGTAAACACATCACCCAGTGAACGGGCAACAAAAATCAAACAGAATATCGGAAAAATTGTGGCGGCAGAATCTGCAAAACACCCAGAAAAAAGCATCGAAATCTCAGAAATGTTTGTCGGCAAGACCTATACCCTATTCCGCTATGTATTCTTAAAAGACGTACGATTGGTGTTAGCGCCCCCTGTTACCATTGGACAATTTGGAGGAGATTCAGACAATTGGGAATGGCCACGTCATAACGGCGATTTCAGTTTGGTTAGAGTTTATGTGGGAAAAGACGGAAAACCCGCCGCTTACAGCAAAGAGAACGTGCCTTACACACCGGCCAAAACATTAAAAATTAATCCAAAAGGCACCAAAGAAGGCGATTTTGTCTTTATCATGGGCTATCCAGGTAGGACATTCCGCAACGAAACAGCCCCCTACTTGGCTTTCCAAGAGAACGTAAACCTCCCTAAAGTTCAAGGATTCTATGCTTGGTACCTCTCTCAAATCAAAGATATCACCAAAAACAATGAAGCAGAACGATTGGCATTCGCCGGCGACGTCCAGAGTTTGGAGAACGTAGAAAAGAATTATCGTGGTAAAATACAAGGACTGCGCAGAACTCAATTGGTGAACGCAAGAAACAACGAAGAAAATGAAATGCAAGAATGGGCAAAAAAACAGCCTAGGTACCAACAATTTGGTGTTGCTGCAATCGACACATTAAGAAATCAGTGGGACATCAAAACGGCTACAAAGGATATTCGGTATTGGACCCAATTCACTAACAACCAAAGCAAATATAGTTATGCAATTGCTGCCATTGAAAATGCTCGTATGCAATGGGCAATTCTTGCCAACAACGCTGAAAAACCCAATTTAATCGGGGCTGCCTCCAAAGTGGTTAGTTTGGCAGATGCTAAAAAAGCCATCTTAACGAGTCTAAGCAAGCAATTGAGTACGATTGAAATCCCACTTAATCAGGAACTCGAAAAGCGAGTACTCGTAAAAATGGCAATTGAAGGTATCGAACTGATGAAACATACGAATCAAATTGCGCAAAAATATCATCAGAGCAACATGTTTGGCGATAATCAAGACTACTTCAACAGCCGCTTGAAAGTAATGCTTAAGGGACAGTCGCCAGAAGAATGGGCAAAAAATGCAGCAACCCAAACACGCATCAATCAAATTTCAGAGATCAAAGCCATAGCAGAAGCAGCCAAATCAGCCGCTAATTCTATAACAGAAGCGAATCAAACCACATACAACGCAAAATGGTGGGACAAATCCATTTGTAAAGAAGACGCTTTGAGCCAATGGGGTCGTTTGGTCAATCGAATCACCGGACCCGTAAGTACCCAATCCGCAAAAATTGAAGAGATCATCAAAGCGGCTATGCCTGTGTATTTAGATATGCGCAGAGACTTCAAAGCCACACAGTTCATTCCAGACGCAAATTCAACTTTACGCCTAACCTATGGATATATAAGGAGATACAGTCCAAACGACGGGGAAATACACAAGCCTTACACCTATTTGGATGGCGTATTCGAGAAGGCAAATACCCGTCCAGACTATAGATTACCGAGCGTAGTTGCCGACAACTTAAGAATTAAGGACATCGCACCGGTGTTTAAGGACCCTGAAACTGGCAAAGTGATTGTTGGAATGCTCTATAATCTCGATACTACAGGTGGAAATAGCGGATCTCCGGTCTTGAACAATCGTGGGGAATTAATTGGAATCAACTTCGACCGAAGCTTTACCGCCACAATTAATGATTACGCTTGGAATGAAAATTACAGTCGTTCCATTGGTTGCGATATCCGTTATGCCCTATTTGTAATGAAATATGTATCCAAGGCGGACCATATCCTTGCGGAGTTGGGAATTACCGAAGATGTTCTTCAGGGGAAATCTAAAGATTAATACTTAGGCACACGGACCGAATTTTAGTTTGATACTTCAATATGATGTTAGTTCCTGTGAAGAACGAGTAATCTTTGAATCTGAGGATCTGGCCATTAGAGATGATATCAAACAAAAAGGCCACCCAATTGGGTGGCCTTTTTTATAAAGTAGAATGCATTTTTACTTTGTTTCTTCCTCAGAACCTTCTTCAGCAGCGGGTGCTTCAGGAGTTTCATCAGCAGGTGCTTCTGGAGCAGCTTCTTCTGCAGGCGCAGCAACTTCTTCTGCGGCAACTTCGGCAACTGTTTCAACAACAACTTCCTCAGCGGCAACTTCGACAATTGTTTCAGTAACAACTTCCTCAGCAACAACTGTTTCAACAACGGCATCTTCAATAGCAGGGGCAACAACAACAGCTTCAGCAACTTCCGCTTTTGGAGCAGCGACTTTTGGCGTTGATGCACCACCACGACGAGAACGACGAGTAGTAGACTTTTTCTTATCCTCGTTGAATCCTTCGAAGAACTCATTGAAGTCAACCAATTCGATCATAGCCATTTCCGCATTGTCACCAGCACGATTGCCAGTTTTCAAAATACGAGTGTAACCACCTGGGCGACTTGCAACTTTACCACCTACTACTGTGAACAATTCAGTTACAGCAACTTTGTCTTGCAAATAAGAAAATGCAGTACGGTAGTTGTGGGTGGTAGCTTCTTTACTACGAGTAATGATAGGTTCAACGTAAACACGCAACGCTTTTGCTTTTGCAACAGTTGTTACGATACGCTTATGGATAATCAAAGAAGAGGCCATATTCGACAGCATAGCTGCGCGGTGAGAGGCTGTTCTTCCTAAGTGATTGAATTTTTTTCCGTGTCTCATCTCTTAATTAATCTTCGTTAATGTTGTATCTAGCAACGTCCATTCCAAAGTGCAAGCCTTTTTCACGAACAAACTCTTCTAATTCCGACAACGACTTTTTACCGAAGTTTCTGAACTTCAACAAATCGTCGATATGGTAGTTAACCAACTCACCCAATGTTCTGATTTCTGCTGCTTTCAAACAATTGTATGCACGAACAGAAAGATCAAGATCGGCCAATGGGGTTTTCAAGATTTTGCGCATCGACAAGAATCCTTCGTCAACTTCTTCAACTGCTTTGCTAGCTTTCGACTCAGGCATTATGTTCTCGTCGCTAAACAATACAAAGTGCTGAATCAAAATCTTAGCAGCCTCTTTCATGGCTTCTTCAGGATGAATACTACCGTCTGTGCTCAACTCCATTACCAGTTTTTCGTAATCTGTTCTTTGTTCTACACGGAAATCTTCAACGCTATACTTCACGTTACGGATTGGCGTATAAATAGAATCGATTGCGATGGTTCCGATTTGGGCGTCTTTCACTTTGTTTTCTTCGGCGGGTACATAACCACGACCTTTTCCAACGGTGATTTCCAACTCCAAATTTACAGTGGGCTCCATGTTACAGATTACCAACTCAGGATTAAGGATATTAAACGCATTTGTATAACGTCCGATGTCCCCAGCCAAGAACTGATCTTTGCCTTTTACACTGATGAAGATTTTCTCCTGCTCTTCGGTTGAAGAGTTGGCTTTGAAACGAACTTGCTTCATATTCAATACCATCTCAACTACGTCTTCAGTTACACCTTTGATAGTGCTGAATTCGTGGTCTACACCCTGAATTTTAATAGAGGTGATGGCATAACCTTCCAACGATGAAAGGAGAATTCTGCGCATTGCATTTCCAATGGTAACACCATAGCCTTTTTCCAATGGAGAGAATTCGAATACTCCATGAAAATCGGTGGCTTTGTGCATCACCACTTTATTCGGTTTTTGAAAAGGTATTACACCCATGATTTTGTTATTATTATTTGCTATAAAGTTCGACAATCAACTGCTCTTTAATGTTCTCAGGAATTTCAGAACGCTCCGGGTAAGTCAAAAACTTGCCACTCATTTCGTTTCCATTCCAATCGATCCAGCTAAAGCGGTTGTTTACTTTACTCACTGAATTGGTAATTACTTCCAAAGACTTTGAACGCTCACGTACCGAAACTTCGTCGCCTGGACGCAATTGATAGCTCGCGATGTTCACTACTTCACCATTCACAAGGATGTGACAGTGAGAAACCAGCTGACGGGCGCCACGACGGGTTGGTGCGATACCCATACGGTATACGGCATTATCCAAACGAGCTTCCAAGAACTTTAACAAGTTCTCACCAGTGATTCCTTTTTTAGCAGCCGCACGCTTGAAGGTGTTACGGAACTGCTTCTCCAATACACCATAAGTGTATTTGGCTTTTTGCTTCTCAGCCAATTGAACTGCGTACTCCGATTTCTTAGGCTTACGACGAGAATTGCCGTGTTGACCTGGACCGTAGTTCTTCTTTTCAAGTGCTTTATCTTTTCCGAAGATAGGTTCGCGGAAACGTCGAGCAACTTTTGATTTTGGACCTGTATATCTTGCCATTGGTGTTTTCTTCTAATTAATTAAACTCTTCTACGCTTAGGTGGACGACATCCGTTGTGTGGCATTGGCGTGATATCAGTGATAGATATAACTTCAATTCCAACGGTTTGAAGGTTACGAATCGCACTGTCGCGACCGCTTCCAGGACCTTTAACGAAAACATCAACCTTTCTCAAACCTGCATCGTAAGCAACTTTGGCACAATCCAAGCTAGAAACCTGAGCTGCGTAAGGTGTGTTCTTTTTAGAACCCCTGAATCCCATTTTACCGGCAGACGACCAGCTAATCACTTGTCCGTCTACGTTCGTAACTGAGATGATAATATTATTGAAAGTAGCACGGATGTGCACCTGACCCATAGGATCAACTTTTACCTTCTTCTTTTGAACTTTTTTCTTATTCGTATTTGCCATGATTCTTTTCGATACTATGGATTACTTAGTGGCTTTTTTCTTACCTGCAACTGTCTTACGCTTACCCTTACGAGTACGTGCATTGGTGCTAGTACGCTGTCCGCGAACTGGTAACCCTTTCCGGTGACGCTGTCCACGATAACAACCGATATCCATCAATCGCTTGATGTTTAATTGCACCTCTGAACGCAATTCACCTTCGGTCTTGATGTTAGCAGTGATAAAATTACGAATCGAAGACAACTCATCGTCATTCCACTCATTCACCTTCTTGTCATGACTAATTCCTGCTTGATCCAAAATCAAGACAGCTCTACTACTACCAATTCCGTAGATGTAGGTTAGGCCAATTACGCCTCTTTTGTTTTTGGGAATGTCTATCCCTGCTATCCTAGCCATTATGGTTATCCTTGTCTTTGCTTATATTTCGGGTTCTTCTTGTTAATTACATACACCTTACCCTTACGGCGTACGATTTTACAGTCTACACTGCGCTTTTTTACTGCGGTTCTTACTTTCATGGTCTTACTTATATCTATATGAAATTCTTCCTCTGGTTAAATCATAAGGAGACATTTCAACTTGTACACGATCACCAGGTAGGATTCGGATATAGTGCATCCTCATCTTTCCTGAAATAGTTGCTATGATCTCATGTCCGTTTTGCAACTTTACACGAAACATGGCATTTGACAACGCTTCCGTTATCGTGCCATCTTGTTTTATTGCATCTTGTTTGGACATCTTGTTAAAAGGGTTGCGAAATTACAATAATTATTATTAAAAATCAACTTGACTATATTGGTTTGTCATCCTACCCTTCAATTTCCCCCCACCACTCATCAAGCCATCGTATTTACGCATCAACAAATAGCTATCAATCTGTTGCAACGTATCTAATACTACACCCACTAAAATCAACAAACTAGTACCTCCAAAGAATTGACTAAATTCTTGATTCACTCCGCTGCTGGATGCCATTACCGGCAGTATTGCTACAATACTAATGAACAAGGCGCCAGGGAAGGTTATCTTAGAAATCACACTATCAATGAAATTTGCAGTTTGTTTACCAGGTTTGATACCGGGAATGAAACCATTGTTTCGCTTCATATCGTCGGCCATCTGAACTGGATTAAAGATAATAGCTGTGTAGAAATAAGTAAAAATTACAATTAAGAACACCAAGACGGCATTATGCCAAAAGCTATTGGGGTTCATCATACTCATCAACCACTCTGGTGGCGCTGTCTGTGTATAGAAGCTTGTCACCGTTGCGGGCAAGAACAAAATCGCTTGTGCAAAGATGATTGGCATAACACCGGCGGCCAAAATTTTGATTGGCAAATACTGACGTGCTCCACCGTATTGACGGTTACCCACAACACGCTTAGCATAGTTTATTGTTATCTTACGGGTTCCTTGGGTTAGCATAATCACACCCAAAACAACCATGAACCAAATTACCATTTCGATAATGAAAAGGATAAATCCAGCGCCTTGGAATTTGAATACCAATTCGCTCAACAATGCTGAAGGCATGCGGGCAATAATACCCACCATAATCAACAAGCTGATACCATTTCCCAATCCACGATCGGTGATACGTTCTCCCAACCACATAGTAAACATAGTACCTGCAGTTAGCAAGAAGATGTTACTAATCATAAACATTTCGTAGGACAATACATCGGTGTAGTTAAACAACAAAGCCGCCCTGTTACCAGGTGTATTGGCGATGTTATTCAAGTATCCGAATGCTTGAACTGCAGTAAATGCAATGGTTAAGATACGTGTATACTGATTGATTTTTCTGCGACCTTCTTCTCCCTCTTTCTGCATTCTTTGAAAAGCAGGAAGAGCGATAGAAAATAATTGCATGAAAATCGAAGCCGAAATGTATGGCATGATTCCCAATGCAAAAATTGCACCTCTACCAAATGCGCCACCCGCGAAAGTATTGATCAATCCCAAAATATTATTCTTGGTTTGATTGTTCAATCCCTCTAAAGCATCGCTATCGATTCCAGGCAAAATTACATATGAGCCCAATCGGTAAATCACCAACAAAGAAATTGTGTAAACAATCCTTCTGCGCAATTCTTCAATTGACCAAATATGTTTGAAAGTTTCAATCAGTTTCTTCATGGTTTGTCTAATTAAGCGATTTCGCTGATGCTACCACCCGCCTTTTCAATGGCCGCTTTCGCAGTTGCACTGAATTTGTGAGCGTGTACTTCCAAAGCGATAGTGATTTCACCACGACCCAATACTTTAATCATCTCACGCTTGTTAATCAAGTGTTTACTGATCAAGAACTGCTTGTCGATGGTTGTTACACCATTAGACTCAGCCAATTGTTGCAATACATCCAAGTTAATGGCGGCATATTCAACACGGTTGATGTTTTTGAATCCACCTTTTGGAATACGACGTTGCAATGGCATCTGACCACCTTCGAAACCGATTTTACGGCTATATCCTGTGCGAGACTGTGCACCTTTGTGACCCTTTGTAGATGTACCACCTCTACCTGAACCTTGACCACGGCCAATACGTTTACGGTTTTTGATGGAACCTTCTGCTGGTTTTAAATTACTGAGATTCATCTTTTTAATTAATCAGCGTTTTCAACTTTTAACAAATGACTTACGGTGCGCACCATTCCTTCTGTAGAACCATTCAATTCCACAACACGGCTGGCGTGCATTTTGTTCAAGCCCAGGGCTTTTAACGTAGCTTTTTGGTTTTTTGGATATCCAATGCCACTTTTGATTTGTGTGATTTTTACCTTAGACATGACAATTAACCGTTAAATACTTTTTTCATACTAATTCCGCGCAACTGAGCCACGGAAAGTGGATCACGCATTTTCACTAAAGCATCGAAGGTTGCCTTTACCACGTTATGTGGGTTAGATGAACCTTTTGATTTAGCCAATACATCTGTAACACCTGCACTTTCCAAAACCGCACGCATCGCACCACCGGCAATTACTCCAGTACCGTGAGCCGCAGGCTTCAAAAATATATGTCCACCGCCGAAACGACCGATTTGATCGTGAGGTACAGTACCATTAATTACCGGAACCTTGATCAAGTTTTTCTTTGCATCTTCGATTCCTTTATTGATGGCGTCCATTACTTCACCGGATTTGCCCAATCCATGACCTACCACACCCTTGCCATCGCCTACAACCACCAATGCGGTGAAGTTGAAAGTACGACCGCCCTTGGTAACCTTAGATACACGGTTGATTGATACAACCTTCTCTGTCAAGGTAAGTTCACTGGGTCTAACTCTTACAATATTGTTATTCAACATGTTCGTTTCTTTTAGAATTCAAGACCACCCTCACGAGCGCCTTCTGCCAAACTTTTAACACGACCGTGGTACAAATTTCCACCACGATCAAAAACTACTGCCTTGACTCCCGCTTCGATAGCACGAGCTGCAATGGCTTTACCCACAATAGCCGCCTTCTCCACTTTGGTTACCTTGTTGGCAGCAAAACTCGCCTCACGAGAAGATGCCGCACACAATGTAGTTCCATTTGAATCGTCGATGATCTGCGCATAGATTTCAGCGTTGCTTCTGAACACGTTCAAACGAGGACGTGCTGTTGTACCAGAAACTCTACCGCGAATTCTGCGTTTGATTTTATTTTTTTTATTGATTTTTTTAGTGTTTGCCATTTTTACGTTCCTCCTTATTTCTTAGAAGCTGACTTACCAGCTTTTCTACGTAATACTTCACCCGCAAAACGAATACCTTTTCCTTTGTACGGCTCAGGTTTACGGAATGAACGAATCTTCGCCGCAACCTGTCCCAACAATTGCTTGTCGGCACACTCCATCATAATTGCTGGTGGTTGACCTTTTAAAGTTTCAGTAGTTACAGTAATTTCCCTTGGAATTTGCAACATAATTTTGTGAGAATATCCCAATACGAATTCAACAAGATTACCCTCGTTAGAGACCTTGTAACCTACACCTACCAATTCCTGACGAACTTTGTGGCCCTGGCTTACACCAATTACCATATTGTTAATTAGGGCACGATACAAGCCATGATAAGCTCTGTGCATTTTACTGTCGCTGGGGCGATTGACTGTCAAAATTCCATCAGCAATATCAACAAGCATGTCGGTACTGATTTCCTGTGACACTTCTCCTTTTGGGCCCTTAGCTACCACCAAGCCGTTGCTTACCGTAACGGCAACTCCAGCTGGAATGGTAATGGGCAATTTTCCTACGCGTGACATTTATTTATTTTTATTTTATTATGATACAAAACATAAAACTTCACCACCCACGCCCAAGACGCGAGCCTCCTTATCGGTCATTACTCCTTTTGAAGTAGTGATGATAGCTACACCTAAGCCATTCAATACCTTCGGCATATCGTCTACGTTAGAATAACGGCGCAAACCAGGAGAACTCACACGCTTCAACGTGGTGATAGCGCTCTGCTTGGTTTGATTGTGATATTTCAACGCGATTTTAATAACACCCTGGTGATTGTCGGTCTCTTCAAATTTGTACTTCAAGATATATCCCTTCTCGTATAAAACGCGGGTCATTTCTTTCTTTAAATTGCTGGCGGGAATTTCCACCACGCGGTGCTTGGCTTTTACTGCGTTGCGCAAGCGGGTCAGATAATCTGCAATTGGATCTGTCATTGCTGTATATTTTTTACCAACTAGATTTGGTTACTCCTGGGATTTTACCATCACTGGCCAATTGACGGAACTGGTTCCGGCAAACGCCAAATATTCTCATGTAACCACGGGGCCTACCGGTCAATTTGCAACGATTGCGCAAACGAACAGGAGAAGCATTACGTGGAATAGCCTGCAACGCATCATAGTTGCCCTCAGCTTTTAATTTAGCGCGCTTTTCAGCATAACGTTCCACCATGGCTTCACGTTTGCGCTGTCTGGCTTTCATTGATTCTTTTGCCATCTCTTATTTGGTTTTGAAAGGAAATCCTAAAAATTTTAATAATTCTAAACACTCTTCATCAGTTTTGGCAGAAGTCACAACAGTGATATCCATACCCGTGATCTTATTCACCTTGTCGATGTCGATCTCTGGAAAAATGATCTGCTCAGTGATACCCATAGTAAAGTTACCTCTACCATCAAATCCCTTAACATTCAATCCTTGAAAATCGCGAACACGAGGCAATGCAATCGTAATCAAACGATCCATAAAATCAAACATGCGCTCTTTACGCAACGTAACTTTTGCCCCGATTGGAACATGTTTACGCAATTTAAAATTAGAAATATCCTTCTTAGAAAAAGTTGCTTGTGCTTTCTGACCGGTGATTTTTGTCATTTCATCAATCGCAGCATCAACCAATTTCTTATCATTCACCGCAGCACCTACACCCTGATTCAAAACAATCTTTTGAACCTGAGGTATTTGCATGTGATTCTTATAAGTAAATTTCGCCATCATAGCGTCTTTAACTTCTTCTTTGTATTTCGTTTGTAACCTTGGAACGTAATTCATGGTCTTTTATATCTAATTAGTTAATGAATTCCCCAGTTGATTTTGCAAAACGCTGCAATTTCCCAGCTTCATTCACTTTTCTTCCAATGCGAGTTGCTGTACCAGCTACTACAACCATTAAGTTAGACAAATGAATTGGTGCTTCAATTTTATCAATTCTACCAGAGGTATTCTGTGCAGAAGGTTTGAAGTGTTTAGTTACCATATTCAATCCTTCTACTACCGCACGATTTGTAGATGGCAACACACGCATTACTTTGCCTGTTTTACCTTTATCGTCTCCAGCCAACACCTTTACAGTGTCGCCCTTCTTCACGTGCAATTTTGTTTTGGTTATTTCTTTCTTTGCCATCTCTTATAAAACTTCAGGGGCCAATGAAACGATCTTCATAAACTGTTTGTCGCGCAATTCACGAGCAACAGGTCCGAAAATACGAGTACCTCTCGGCTCGTCGTTGTTGTTTAACAATACGCAGCTATTCTCATCAAAGCGGATGTAAGATCCATCAGGTCTGCGAACTTCTTTTTTCACGCGAACAACTACGGCTTTAGATACCGAACCTTTTTTCACGTTGCTACCAGGAATCGCTGCTTTCACAGAAACAACAATTTTATCGCCAACGCTGGCATATCTACGACCAGTACCACCCAACACGCGAATGCAAAGAACTTCTTTTGCACCACTGTTATCGGCTACTCTCAATCTTGATTCTTGTTGTACCATCTTATTTAGCTTTTTCTACGATTTCTAACAATCTGAACCGTTTGGTTTTGCTCAACGGACGGGTCTCCATGATACGAACGATATCGTTCTCACCACAAACATTAGCCTCGTCATGAGCCGTGTACTTCTTGGTCTTTTTAAAGTACTTACCATATTTAGGGTGTTTCACGTTGCGAACTACAGCTACTACGATGGTTTTATCCATCTTAGCACTGGCAACAACACCAACAATCTCTTTTCTTGCGTTTCTTACCGTTTCCATTAGTTTTCTTGGCTTTCTTGGCTTTGGTTGATTTTCCTTTCGATGGCGTTCATTTCCGCTTCCTGACGACGAGCGTTTAACTCCGTCAACATGCGAGCCACGTCTTTTCTTGCTTCTTTCATTTTGTGAGGATTCTCAATTTGAGCAACAGTGTTTTGAAACCTTAATTTCGTCAACCGTTTTTTCTCCTCCTTGTAGCGCTCAACTAGCTCTTTATTTGGAAGCGTTTTGATATCTGCGTACTTCATTGATTAGTTCTCCTCGTTATAATCTGGACGGACAACAAATTTGCAAGCTACCGGCATTTTCTGTGCCGCCAAACGCATACCCTCTTTGGCTATTTCCATGGGTACACCCGCTACTTCAAACATGATTGTTCCTGGTTTAACAATGGCAACCCAGTATTCTGGAGCACCTTTACCTTTACCCATACGTACCTCTGCAGGCTTTTTGGTAATTGGCTTATCTGGGAAGATCCGGATCCAAACTTGGCCTTCACGCTTCAAGTAACGCGTTACCGCAATACGAGCCGCTTCTAGCTGTCTGGCTGTGATCCACGATGGCTCCATGGACTTCAATCCAAAGCTACCATAGGAAATCAAATGTCCGCGTGTAGCAAGACCCTTCACTTTTCCCTTGTGTTGTTTTCTAAATTTTGTTCTTTTTGGACTCAGCATAGCTTAATTCTCTTTATTAATTCCTTCTACGGCGATCTCCACCACGATCTCCACCACCACCACGGTTACGGTCTCCACCACGCTGATCTCTGCGATCAGGACGACTTCCACCACCATCACGGCGACGTTCTTGTTCAACTTGAGGAGCCAAATCTACCTTTCCGTAAATCTCTCCCTTACACAACCATACTTTGATACCGATTTTTCCATAAACCGTCTGAGCTTCCACCAACGCATAGTCGATATTTGCACGCAATGTATGCAATGGAGTTCTTCCATCCTTATACATCTCTGAACGAGCAATCTCACCGCCATTCAAACGACCGCTGATACGAACCTTAATTCCCTCAGCTCCCATTTTCATAGTACCTTGAATTGCATTCTTGATAGCTCTCTTATATGAAAAACGATTCTCAATCTGCTGGGCGATATTCTCTCCCACCAAACGAGCATCCAATTCAGGACGTTTGATCTCGCTGATGTTGATTTGAACATCTTTACCAGTTATCTTTTTAATTTCTTCGCGGATAGCGTCAACTTCCCCGCCCCCTTTACCAATTACGATACCTGGACGGCTCGTGTGAATGGTCAAAGTAATGCGCTTCATTGTTCTTTCAATCACGACTTTGGAAATGCCTCCTTTTGGAATACGCACTTGCAAATACTTACGGATTTTCTCGTCTTCAACGAGCCTATCGCCGTAATCTTTTCCTCCATACCAATTGGAGTCCCAACCACGGATGATTCCTAATCGTAATGCTATAGGGTTAATCTTTTGTCCCATATTCTATTCTGCTATCCTTAATTATTCGTTAGTGGTGTTAACTTCCTTGTTCTTCAAACTGTCGATCACAATCGTAACGTGATTCGTGCGCTTGCGCTGACGGTAACCACGACCCTGAGGAGCAGTTCTTAGACGCTTTACCACTATACCACCATCTACCATGATTGTTTTTACATACAGCTCGCTGTCTTCGATGCGCTCACCGGTATTTGCCTGACCCCAGTTCGCAATTGCGCTCTTGAGTAACTTAGACAAATAGATTGCATATGTAGGTTTCTGGTTCCACTGAAGAATGTTCAATGCGCGCTCAACACGCTCACCGCGTACAACATCTGCTACCAAACGCATTTTGCGTGGTGATAACGGACAGTTTCTTAAAATTGCTTTTGCTTCCATGCCTTCAATGTTTATTTACCGTGACCTTTATATGTTCTAGTGGGTGCAAATTCGCCCAACTTGTGTCCTACCATATTCTCTGTAACATATACAGGAATAAACTTATTCCCGTTGTGAACAGCAAACGTGTGTCCCACAAAGTCTGGGATAATCAAGCTTCTTCTTGACCAGGTCTTAACTACCGTTTTCTTGTTGCTATCGTTGAGGACTACTACCTTCTTGGAAAGCTTTACGTCTACAAATGGACCTTTTTTAATGGATCTTGCCATGATTTCGCTTATCTATTACTTATTGCGGATTGATTTTCTTTTCTCAATGATCAAGCTACTGCTACCTTTCTTCGGTGCACGTGTCTTTTGACCCTGAGAGTAAATGAGATTCCTTGAACGAGGCTGACCTCCCTTGTTGCGGCCTTCACCACCACCCATCGGGTGATCTACTGGGTTCATCGCAGAAGGACGTACGCGAGGACGCATACCCATCCAACGTGAACGACCGGCCTTACCTTTACGTTCCTGATTGTGCTCATGGTTTCCTACCGTTCCAATGACAGCAAGACATGCAGCCAATATCAAACGACTTTCACCAGAAGGCAACTTAATTGAAGCATACTTGCCATCACGAGCCATCAATTGGGCGTATGTACCAGCACTGCGACAAATTTTAGCACCTTGACCTGGATTCATTTCGATGTTGTGAATCAAAGTTCCCAATGGAATTTCAGCCAATGGCACTGCATTTCCAATCTCTGGAGATACGCCTGGACCCTGTTCCACTTTCTGACCCACCTTCAATCCCGCAGGAGCAATGATGTATCTCTTCTCTTCACCGAATTGAACCAAAGCAATAAATGCACTGCGATTTGGATCGTATTCTACTGTCATTACCTCACCAACTACTCCAAAGTTATTACGCTTGAAGTCGATGATACGATAACGACGTTTGTGACCACCCCCGATATAACGAGAGGTGATTTTTCCTTGATTATTCCGTCCACCGGATTTGCTCAATGATACCAACAAACTCTTCTCAGGCTTGCTAGCAGTAATTTCTGCAAACGCATTGGCAACTCTAAAGCGTTGACCAGGCGTGGTGGGATTTAAACGACGTACTGCCATGATTAGATGTTTTCGTAAAAGTCTATGTTAAATCCTTCTTTTAATGTGACAATGGCCTTTTTATACTTTGCAGTATAACCGGAGATTTGGCCTGTGCGTCTGTTACGACGCGACTTCCCCCGTTGGATCATGGTGTTTACTGATGCAACTTCCACTCCATAGAATTCTTCAATGGCTTTCTTAATTTCATCCTTGTTTGACTTTGGGTCAACGATGAAACCATACTGACCACGCTTATCCATGATAGCGGTCATTTTTTCAGTAATCAACGGCTTTTTAAGTATCATTTTGTATTTGCCTCCTGAATCTTGGCGATTGAACTTTCGGTTAAAATTAATTGACCCGCTTTCATCACTTGATATGTGTTCATATCTGAAGCACGCATTACTGTGTTTCCTTCAATATTACGACCACTCAATACGATGTTCTTCTGGATCTCAGACGTTACAAATAATGTACGACCGGTCACCTTCAAAGCTTTCAACATGTTAGCGAACTCAGATGTCTTTGGCGTAGCCATATCAAAATCTTCAACGATCATGATATTGTTTGTTCTTGCCTTATAAGAAAGGGCCGACAAACGAGCCAAACGCTTCAACTTTTTGTTCAACTTGAAAGAGTAGTCACGTGGACGGGGACCGTGAATACGAGCACCACCAACAAAAATACCTGCTTTCAATGAACCGTGACGTGCACCTCCTGTACCTTTCTGACGGAAAATCTTCTTGGTAGAACGGTGTATCTCTTTTCTCTCTTTGGTTTTGTGTGTACCCTGACGCTGATTTGCCAAGAACTGCTTTACATCCAAATATATGGCGTGGTCATTTGGACTCAATCCAAATATAGACTCAGACAACGTTACCGTTCTTCCGGTCTCAGACCCTTGCTTGTTTAATACTTTAATTTCCATGATTAACGCTCAATTATTACTGTTGAACCATTGTAACCTGGAATCGCACCTTTGATGACGATTAGGTTCCTTTCTGAATCTATTTTCAACACTTCCAAGTTTTGAATTTTAACGCGATGTCCACCCGTTCTACCAGCCATACGCATTCCTTTGAATACACGACCTGGGAATGAACAAGCTCCAATAGATCCCGGTGCACGCAAACGGTTGTGCTGACCGTGAGTTGCTTCACCCACACCCGCGAAACCATGACGTTTTACAACACCCTGAAAACCTTTTCCTTTGGCTTTTCCAACCACGCTAACAAACTCGCCCGCTTCAAACAAACCCACATCGATGATAGATCCCAACTCTGGAGCTGATTCTACATCACGGAATTCCATTACAACACGCTTAGGTGTAGTGTTTGATTTAGTAAAGTGACCCTTCATTGCTGAAGAAGTATGCTTGTCTTTCTTCTCACCCCACGACAATTGAACAGCTTCGTAACCGTCCGTATCTTTTGTCTTTACCTGGGTAACTACGCATGGTCCAGCTTCAACAACCGTACAAGCCAAACGCTTGCCGCCTTCGTTAAAGATACTGGTCATACCCAATTTTTTTCCAATAATTCCATTCATAACTACTACCCTCCTTACAATTTGATTTCAACTTCAACACCACTAGGCAACTCAATCTTCATCAACGCATCAACCGTCTTTGTAGAACCGTTGAAAATATCGATCAAGCGTTGGTATGTACAGTATTGAAACTGTTCCCTAGCTTTTTTGTTTACGTGAGGTGAACGCAACACTGTAAAAATCCTTTTACGTGTTGGTAGCGGCACTGGCCCACTCACCACAACCCCAGTGGTCTTCACGGCCTTCACAATCTTCTCGGCAGATTTGTCGATAAGGTTGTGGTCGAAAGACTTGAGCTTAATTCTGATTTTTTGACTTACCATTTTGTAATTTATTAACTCGTAGCGTTAGCTTTTTTCAATACTTCATCTGCAATGCTCTTTGGAGTTTCAGCAAAGTGACTGAATTCCATAGTAGACGTTGCACGGCCAGAAGTAATTGTTCTCAATGTAGTTACATATCCAAACATTTCACTCAATGGCACTTTTGCCTTTACAATCTGAGCACCTGCACGCTCGTCGATTCCTTCTAATTGACCCCGACGACGGTTCAAGTCACCCATAACATCACCACTGTTTTCGTGAGGAGTTACTACTTCCAACTTCATGATTGGCTCCAACAATACTGGATTACAACGACGGGCTGCTTCACGGAAACCGCTACGCGCTGCAACTTCAAACGACAATGAATCTGAATCCACTGCGTGGAAGCTACCATCAAACAAACGCACTTTCATGCGATCGATTGCATAGCCAGCCAACACACCATTCGACATCGCTGCTTTGAAACCTTTTTCTACTGAAGGAATGAATTCGCGAGGGATAGAACCACCCACTACATCATTCACCCACTGAAGACCTTCACCCACAAATGAATCGTCGGCTGGACCAATAGTGAATTGGATATCAGCAAATTTACCACGACCACCGGTTTGTTTCTTGTATGTTTCACGGTGAGTGTAATCTGCAGTAATTGCTTCTTTGTATGTTACTTGAGGCGCACCTTGGTTACATTCAACCTTGAATTCACGCTTCAAACGATCCAAAATAATTTCCAAGTGTAATTCACCCATACCACTGATGATGGTCTGTCCAGTTTCCTGATCTGAATGTACACGGAATGTAGGATCTTCTTCAGCCAACTTCGACAACGCGTTGCCCAACTTGTCAGAATCTGCTTGAGTTTTTGGTTCGATAGCCAATCCAATTACTGGCTCAGGGAATACCATTGATTCCAAAACGATAGGATGGCCTTCAGCTACCAAAGTATCACCTGTTTTGATGTCTTTGAAACCTACTGCAGCACCAATATCACCCGCTCCCAAATAATCGATAGGGTTCTGCTTGTTTGCATGCATTTGGAAGATACGTGAAATACGCTCTTTATTACCAGTACGCATGTTCAAGACGTAAGAACCAGCATCCAATTTACCAGAATATGCACGCAAGAAACACAAACGACCTACATAAGGATCCGTTGCAATCTTAAACGCCAAAGCGGCGAAAGGCTCTTTATAATCAGGCTTACGGATCAACTCAGCACCTGTGTCTGGGTTAGTTCCGATTGCACCTCCTTTGTCGATAGGAGAAGGCATCAATTCCATCACCATATCCAACATCGTTTGTACACCCTTATTCTTAAACGCAGATCCACACATCATCGGAACAATTTTCATGTCGATAACAGCTGGACGCAACGCATTCAAAATTTCTCTTTCCGTGATTGAAGTTGGATCTTCGAAGAATTTCTCCATCAATGTATCATCGTACTCAGATACTGCTTCCAATAACTTCTCTCTCCACATTGTAGCCTCTTCAACCATGTCTGCAGGAATATCGATAGTCTCATAGGTCATCCCTTGATCCTTTTCGTTCCAAACCATTCCACGGAAGTTGATCAAATCAACAACACCAGTGAAATTGTCTTCAGCACCGATGGGCAACTGCAATGGAATTGCGTTACTACCCAACATGGTTTTTACTTGTGTTACTACATTCAAGAAATCCGCACCGGCACGATCCATTTTATTCACGAATCCGATACGAGCAACGTTATAGTTGTTAGCCAAACGCCAGTTTGTCTCAGATTGAGGCTCAACACCATCAACTGAACTAAACAAGAACACCAAACCATCCAATACACGCAAAGAACGATTCACCTCAACGGTAAAATCTACGTGACCTGGAGTATCGATGATATTAATGTGGTAATTGTTATCTAAGTATTTCCAGAAAACTGTGGTAGCCGCTGAAGTAATGGTAATACCACGCTCCTGCTCCTGAGCCATCCAGTCCATGGTAGCCGCTCCGTCGTGTACTTCACCAATCTTGTGGTTTACACCAGCATAGTAAAGAATACGCTCCGTAGTAGTTGTCTTACCCGCATCAATGTGGGCTGCAATACCAATGTTTCTTGTAAACGATAAATCGCGTGACATGCTCTTAAATTTCTCTTATTAAACTCTAAAGTGAGCGAAAGCTTTGTTGGCTTCAGCCATTTTGTGTGTATCTTCTTTTTTCTTCACCGCAGAACCTTCGTTGCGTGAAGCGGCCAAAATTTCACCAGCCAATTTCTCAGCCATTGATTTTTCGTTGCGCTTGCGAGCATATCCGATCATCCACTTCATTCCAACTGCCATACGACGGCGAGGTTGAACTTCTGTAGGGATCTGGAAGGTAGAACCACCAACACGACGTGCCTTAACTTCAACCGTAGGCATTACGTTGTTCAACGCTTTGCGGAAGGTCTCAATACCTGGCTCTTCTGTGGCTTTGGCTTCTACCAAGTCCAATGCTGAGTAAAAAATGTTGTATGCCAATGATTTCTTACCATCATACATCATCCCGTTCACAAAACGAGTAACTACTACGTCGTTGAACTTAGGATCGGGTAACAATATGCGTTTTTTAGCGCGCGCCTTTCTCATAACTGGTTGTGATTATTTCTTAGCCTTTGGTTTCTTTGTGCCATACTTACTTCTGCGCTGGTTACGGCCTTCTACTCCGGCAGTATCCAATGCTCCACGTACGATGTGATAACGTACACCCGGCAAATCCTTCACCCTGCCGCCACGTACCAATACGATACTGTGCTCTTGCAGGTTATGGCCTTCACCTGGAATGTAGGCGTTCACTTCTTTTCCGTTCGACAAACGTACACGAGCTACCTTACGAAGAGCCGAATTCGGCTTCTTTGGTGTAGTTGTGTATACGCGGGTACAAACACCTCTGCGCTGCGGACAAGAATCAAGTGCAGGTGACTTGCTCTTCCAAACAGTTTCCTGCCGTCCCTTTCTAATTAGCTGTTGAATTGTTGGCATATTTTTCCCAAAAAGGACGGCAAAATTACGCCTATTATTTGTCAAAATCAAGACCATGTCGAAAAAATATAGCACTGAATTCAAAAGAAACCCAAATATCCTTCGAATTTGGACCATTCTATGGGTTGCACCGCCCTAAAACGCTGAATTCAATGACCCATCGGGCAACTTTCATCTTTTTTTTAACGTCTCCCATTTTGGCACTACTTTTGACAACTTAAAACACATTCTAAACCTCCAATGAGCACAAAATTCTTCCGCATTTTCATTCCAACGTTACTTTTTTGCACCCAAATTGGCGCCCAAAATCCAACACCAATTAAGAAAGGTCCGGAGATCCAATTCGACCATACAAAACATGATTTTGGCAAGATTGAAGAATCAATTCACTACGCTATCCATCGATTTCCATTTACCAACGTAGGTGTCACTCCCCTACATATTCAACAAGTCCATACTTCTTGCGGTTGTACCACCCCCGATTGGACACGTGATTCTATCCCTCCAGGAGGAAAAGGTTTCATCGAAGCGAGATTCGAAACAAACAATCGAATCGGGTCGTTTCAGAAATCAATCACCGTTTATTCCGACGCCGTAACGGCATCGCTTGTTCACCTTGATATCGAGGGAGAGGTTTTAAAGCCTCGAATCGACCCAAACGCTGCTGCCATACCAGATATGGGTAAAATATCGTTCAGTGCCCCTAGTTTTTCTTTTTTAGAGCTATTAGACAATCAGCAGGACTCGCAAACCATCCGCATCACCAACGAAACACCTTATACCGCCAATTTTGAACCCATCAACCCATCGCAGATTCCTGCTTTTATTAAAATACTAAGCTACCCCACCGCACTGGAGCCAAATGAAATTGGAACCTTTAAAATCAAAATCGATGGGACAAAAATCACACACTTTGGCTTTGGTGCGATTGAACTGCCTTACACCACCGACAACCCCGCAGCTCTTTTTAATAGCATTGTTGTAAACTACGTTCGCCGACAGTATTTCCCTAAGATGAATGCCAAACAATTAGCCAAACAACCCAAATTGGAAGTCGATGTCAAAGAGATCAACTGGGGCAAAAAGGAGGCAGGCGACCTACTATTCACCGACATCCATCTCAAAAATACGGGTAAGACAGAATTGAAAATCCACGACATCACGCAGGACTGCGGTTGTATCACTTTGAAGTTTGATAAAAAGACCTTAGCCCCCGGCGAGGAAATGCCAATCCGCGTTTTCTTTGATACCGTATTAAAGAAGGGTAATGCGAATTACAATATTTGGATCGTTTGTAACGACCCTGTTTCACCAGAACGCAACATTCCCATCAAAGCTGTGTTTGATGCAAAGGTGATTCAATGCCAAACTTGCCCTAAGTAATTACCTCAAATTGTGGTAAACGTTCTGCACGTCGTCGTCACCTTCTAAGCGGTCCACTAAATCTAAGACTTCTTTTGCCTGATCTTCCGTAAGATCCACATAGGTATTGGGAACATATTGCAATTCGGCTGTATTGTATTCGATGCCAACATCCTCAAGGGCTTTTTGCATCGTACCGAAGTCAGTAAAATCAGTATACACGTATACCAATTCTTCATCGAAAGCAACCTCATCCAAACCAAAATCGATCAATTCGAATTCGAATTCATCCAGGTCGCGGCTGCCCAACTTTGACTTCTCGATTTTAAAAACGCCTTTACGGGTAAAGTTAAAATCCAAGGAACCCGTTTTGCCCATGGCTCCTCCGCCTTTATTGAAGTGCATGCGCACGTTGGCCACGGTCCTAGTGTTGTTATCCGTTGCCGTTTCAACCAAAACACCCACCCCGTGAGGTGCATATCCTTCGAAGCGAACTTCTTCGTAATTTTCTGAATCTCCTTTGGTACTGGCACGTTTGATGGCAGCATCTACGCGATCTTTCGGCATATTCACCGACTTCGCGTTTTGCATTACTGTACGCAACTTTGCGTTATTTTCCGGATTGGGTCCACTTTGCTTTACGGCGATGGCAATTTCTTTTCCGATGCGGGTAAATTGCTTTGCCATGCGATCGAAGCGAGCAAACATAGTATGCTTTCGTTTTTCAAAAATCCTTCCCATAAGTAACTGCAAAGATACAAAACCTCCGCGGACGTGGTCAAGTTAAAATTGGTACGCTACACTCAAATTCACACTGCGTCCGCTCGCGCTCATCCCACTGGCAAAGTATCGGTAATGCAAATCTAACAAATTTTCAATCGCAAGATTTGCTGTTAAACCCGACTTATGCTGATAGCCCCCTCGCAAATTCCAACACTGCCATGCAGGATTGAAACCATCAGGCTTGCCATCGCCATTGATATCGGCTAACCCAATGGGCTGCATGTCTTGATTGTCCTCCCCGCTGCTAGAATAATCCTCTGCTTTCTTCTTGCCATTGAACAAACACTGTCCTTCGATAAACCAACCCGCTCCATTCCAACGCAATGCGGCCTGCCCATAAACGGGAGGAATATGATCCAGCGGCTGCTCCGCAGCGGCACCATCCAACAGATAAACGCCCTTCGTCTGTGTCAAAGAACCCGTAAACCACAATTCACGCATCAACCTACACTTCGCATTCAAATACATCCCAGATATATTCCCAACCGCCACGTTCTTTATCTGATACACCGGCGTCAAACGACCATCATACATCAAAGAATCCGCACCATTTAACGTACCTAGCTGATCCAATAACAAATTCTTCACCGCGCTGCTAAAAACACCCGCCTCAAACGCAAACGACCTATCCTTCCTCCATAACACCCCCAAATCCAGCGTTGTGCTCTGCTCGGCCTTCAAATCAGGACTCGGCACCAACAACTTCACGCCCGGCTTGCTATCAAACACTTTTGTCATATCATCCACATTCGGATTGCGATACGCCTGATTCACACTCGCCTTCAACAACAACCCCTTCTTCAGCTGCTGCGTAAGCCCTAAATCATAACTCGGCGTGGTTGAAGCAAAAGAAATCGAACTGTAGGGCAATTGCCATGGATTCGCCTTGGAATACAAAGCCTCCAAAGAATATTTAGAAACCCTTAATCCTCCCTGAATCACTGTTCCAGTGGATGCGATGCGATAAATTCCCTGCGCAAAAACCGAATGCATCTGTGTGGTTGCACCCGAATCGCTGTAACGCGCTTTTGTTGCAGTTTCTGCCAACGTAGAAATATTTTTATCGATTCCCACCGATTTTACGTCATTCCAAACCATCTCAATGCCCGAATTCAATGTAAACGACTCGCTCAACTGATCATGTCGATCCAAATTCACCGTTCTCATCGTAACATCATCCCTCTGCGTGCGCTCCGTTTTACTGCCAAAATTGCGGGTTACACGGGCCACTTCTGTACTCTGCTGCGCCAACGTTAAACGAGTATTGTGCTCCGTCCTTCCAGTTTTTGCGATGTACGATAAATAATTGCGGTTTTGAGGCGCGTAATCCCAACGACCATAAACCGGCTTGCCATTATCGAACTGCGACATACGATCGTAGCGAGGAATCAAATCAGACATCGACTTTTGAAAATTCAACGTATGTTCGATTTTACCTGTTTTGGCAAATAACTTGGCGAATAAATCCGTTTGAGAGTACCCTGTTCCCTTCTGCAATTGGGCGTCATCGTTTACCAAAACTGTATCGCGACCATTGATTTGGGTCACGTACTTAGGCAACAATCCAAACGTATCCCAGTCCGAATAATTCTTACTGCCGCTGCGGAGATCGCCAAATTGACTGCGCGTGGCCGACAATAACAATCCTACTTTCTCACTTTGAATCTTCAACCCCGCGTTTCCGATCACAGAGTTACTCGCCGATAAGTATCTAACCGTAGCATTGGGTTTTACGTCAAATTTTCCGAGGGTAGCATCTTTGGTTTTGAAGTAAAGTACACCACCCAAAGCATCGGAGCCGTACAATGTAGAACCCGCACCAAAATTCACCTCCATACGATCTAAAATAAAAGGATCAATTGAAATAATATCTTGTAAATGACCAGCACGAAACGTGGCATTATTCATCCGAACGCCATCAATCACCATGAGCACCCGTGAAGCCTCAAACCCCCTTAAAACCGGAGAACTTCCACCCATTTGACTCTTTTGTACAAATACCTGACCTGTATTAATCAAGGCATCGCCCAATGTGGCGGGTTGCAATTCCGCCAAGCGCTTGGCACTAACGACTTCAATTTGTCTGGGAGAATCCTTTCTTTTTTGCGCAAAACGCTGCGATGAAACCAATACCTCCTCAAACGATTCAACGTCTGTGGTGTCGGCCCTATTTACTTTTGTACTGTCCACCCGTGGCAAACTATTTTCTTGGCCGTAAACCATGCCCGCTAGGCAGATAACAGAAATTGTTAAAATCGTTTTTTTCAATTTCTTTATTGTTTTAGACTAGGCTCACAACGGGTAAGCCGATAATTGATAAAAACCCAAACCCCGCTATTTCCTTGGCCCATTCTTTTTCGAGTTGTGATTTCCCATCGTTTGGTTTAAGAATTTCAACCCTCCTATCGAACGCCTTTGCTGCATAAAGAAGCAAATATAAAATTTACCGATGCGTAATCAATGAAATTGTTGAATTTTGCAGAATGAAGACTCCGGTTTATGTGATTGACATTCTGAGAACGCCCGTAGGCAAATTTGGTGGCACCCTCGCCGCAATTAGACCCGATGATCTCGCTGCCCATGTAATTCAATCGATTTTAGCCAGAAACCCAAACATCGACCCTGCCGCCATCGACGAGGTAATTTTGGGCGCTGCAAACCAAGCTGGCGAGGATAACCGAAACGTGGCGAGAATGGCATCGTTAATGGCAGGAATTCCTACTTCTGTTCCTGGATACACAGTAAACCGATTGTGTGCTAGCGGACTTCAAAGCATCATGAATGGCGCCATGTCGATTGCATCAGGCCAAGCCCATTTGGTAGTTGCCGGCGGTACAGAAAGCATGACGCGCGCTCCTTTTGTGATGGCCAAAGCCGATGCGGCCTTCTCTAGAACTCCAGAAATTTACGATACCACCATTGGATGGAGGTTTACAAATAAAACGTTGGCCAAGATGTATCATCCTTTTTCTATGGGTGAAACCGCAGAAAACGTCGCCCAGCAATTCAATATTTCCCGGGAAGATCAAGATCTGTTTGCCTATGAAACCCAACTCAATTGGAAAAATGCGCAAGCCGCCGGACTCTTTAACCAAGAAATTGTAGCCGTTCCCATCCCTCAAAAAAAGGGCGATGCGATACTATTCGATACAGACGAACATCCCCGCCTCAGTGAAGTAAGCGTCCTTGCATCGCTAAAACCCGCCTTCAAAGAAGGGGGTTCCGTGACCGCAGGAAATAGCTCGGGCATCAACGATGGCGCAGCCGTTTGCATACTAGCCTCGGAAGAAATGGTGAAACAATTAGGCCTTACCCCTATGGCACGCGTTGCAGGAATCGGAGCAGCCGGTGTTGATCCAAGTATAATGGGAATCGGACCTGTTCCGGCGACACAAAAAGCGTTAAAAAATGCAGGGCTTACCATTCAAGATCTAGATGTTGCGGAGCTCAACGAAGCCTTTGCCGCACAGGTTTTAGCCAGTATGAGAACCCTGGGCATCGATCGAAGCATCGTTAACCCCAATGGGGGAAGCATCGCCATCGGTCATCCCTTAGGCGCCTCCGGAACACGCATTTCAGCCACACTTATACACCACATGAATCGCAATAAGTCGTTAAAATATGGCTTGGCAACCATGTGTATCGGGGTTGGACAAGGCTGCGCGATCATTTACGAGAATTTGTAACATGCGTTATCAAATTGAATTGGCCTACGAAGGCACCCATTTTGGGGGCTGGCAAGTTCAGAACAATACGATTACCGTTCAGGGCGAAATCGACAAAGCGCTGAGTCAAGTCTGTAATCAAACAATCGAAACGATGGGTTGCGGAAGGACCGATGCCGGCGTCCACGCGAGCTATTTTGTCGCCCATTTTGATGGCCCCGAAAATATTCCCATTGATTTAGACATCCGACTAAACAAGATGCTCCCAAACAGCATTGGCATCAAAAAAATCACGGCCGTAAATGAGGATTTTCATGCAAGATTTTCAGCTACGCGACGTGAATATCACTATCACATTCATCGATCAAAGAACCCATTCACCACAAATATTTCTTGGTGGCTTGGCACAGAGCTCAACGTGGCCGCAATGAATCAATGTGCTGTCGCAATTATTGGCAAACACCCGTTTCAAGCCTTTTGCAAGGGAGAAATCCCTAATGGCAACCCCATGTGCGAAGTATTTATTGCCGAGTGGACCATCACCGAAGCGGGATACACTTTTCAGATACAGGCCAATCGGTTTCTTCGAAATATGGTAAGGGCGCTGGTTGGAACGATGGTAGAAGTTGGACAAGGGAAAATCTCACCCGCAGATTTTGAAGCCATTTTCATGGGCGGTTCAAGAAGTGAGGCCGGCGCGTCCGCGCCGGCCCAAGGACTCCACTTAACGGATGTGAAATATCCCAAAGCCAGTGCCGAAAGCAATCCCGTGGGCTAGTTAAATCAAAACAAAAATTACGTTTTCTTATTCCTCAAATCGACGAATAAACTTCTCGGCCTGACGTTCAGTTGCGGGTCTGATATAGAACCCCTCGGCCTTAATCTTGCTCATCGTAGCAGCCAACACGCCCTGCATTTTCTCGTCCGAACAATAAATATTGGCCACCGTTTTCGTCAAATTGATATAGATATAATCCTTAGCCCCGAGCTCCAAATACATATACATGTTCTGACCGCTCCGCTTATGCTCCAACAACATCGTCGCCCTTAAACTCTTGTTGATAGGCTTCCCTGCGATGCTGGCCACCGAAACGATATCATCACAGTACATACCCCGCATCTTGCTGTCCCATCGGAAAGTCGCATCGCTCAAAACAAAGGCATAATTCGCCTCGTCTTTGCCTGTCAATTCGCCATTCTTCTCCAAGTTGGCCAGGGCCTGACGTGCGCTCTTCTCATTTTCCATCATCTCGCCCAAACACCGCTTAAAGAAGTCAGTATTCACCGAGGAAGTAGTCCCACCGTTCTCGTTGATCAACGCCACCAACGCCGTTACATAATCCTGAGGCATTGGAAAATCCAACATCATCGCCATGTTAAAGACAAACGAACTGTCCCCTCGATACAAATCTGCCGTACCCGCATTCTTGAAGTGAATATTGGGCGTCTCCAATCCAAAATCCAAAGGTCCTTCCGCGTGAATCGTGTGATCTTTCTCATTGAACTGAATCCAACTGCCTTTCAAGCCACCATCGCGCAACCTCGACTTACTGCCGGCATAAAAACTCTCCGTCTTGTGGTCGTAATAGAAAATCCCGGTATCGTTCGTAACATCATCGTCGGAATACCTGCGTTTCCAAGAATACATCAAAGGATACACGTGACTTGAATCGTTGGCCACAAACAATCCTACATATTGCTTCTTATTGTCTTTGTCGCGCGGATCGCTCATATCCAACACAACGTCTTTGGGATCCACACGGTTATCAAACCGAATCCACGCCGATGGATAAATGTTTTTAAACGTATGCAAAGGCTTCACGTACCCAGTAAAGCGAATCAACTTCTCCGTACTTTCTATCTGAGCAAAGCCCTTATAACCAATCTTGGTCTCCAAGGTAAAGTCGCTTTCCTCGGTGATCTTACCCACCCCTTCTACCCGCTGATTGTCGTTCACAATCACACTATCCAAGAAAAACTCTTGCCTACCGCCCCTACTGTTGACATACTGATAATACCCGTTACCGCGAATCTTATTCTTCCCATAAACCTTAACCCGAAGCTTATAAATTTCATGGAACTTATTATCCCTACCAGCCAACAAACGAGTGCTATCCAAATGATCCATATCAGCATTGGCCCTCACCGTTGCCTTACCATCCTTCAAGAACAATCGCGAATCAGCAATGTCTATAAACGGTATTTCACTAATCTTAAGCGTATAATCCACCAAACTGTAATCGGCTTTCTTCGCCTCAAAACTCAAACCGCCTTGCGTTGGATTGGTACTGGCAAAAATGGGTGTCTGACCTGCCAATGATGGACCCACCCTGGCCTGAATAATCTTCTTATCCATATCCCACTTGTAATCCGTGAGATTGGTTTGATACATATTGTAATCAAACTTGGTCATTGAACCCGCCTCGTTCTTGGTAAATGTTCCGATGCGCGTATTAAAGTCCATCGTTCCATTGATATTGCTAGTCTCAAAGGCCATCCGTGAAGAATCAGCCGCATAAATCTGCAAACTGGCTTGCTTGGCCGATGTTTTTTTGGGGCCAAAGATCTGTTCGGCGCTAGTAAATCGGGCCTGCTCCCATGCCAAAGTTCCGTTGCCCTTCATCACACTCGGCGATTGTGTAATTGTACCGGTGAAATCATGACCCACCTTAAACACTTTGATTGGCGTTGCCCCATTGGTCACTTTGTATTCATCCTGATAAGGATTCCATTCCATATTGGCCATCACCGCATGGGTTTCTGGGAACTTGGTACTCTCGGTCAAATCATATCGATTCAACACACCCACAGCCTTTTTGGGCAACAACAAAATCTTTGAAAATTCACTTTTTGAACCTTGATAGCTGATCGTACCATCGGTACCATAAAAACCCTCTTCACTCAAATTCATGGTCATATCACCCAAGCCTTTGCCGCGATACATCGAATAACCTCCGGGCGGTGTGTGTTTGATAAACCCTAAAGAATAATCCTTTTGGATGGTCACATAGTGCCTAAACTCTGGGAAAATGCCATCGGAAATAAAATTGCCATCAAACCGCAAACCAGCAATCGTGAAATTGTCCAAACTGTCGATCGTGAACGGATCCACCACAAACTTGAAC
>Ga0102831_1000113_pt1 | contig 39419 bp, 38 predicted proteins | sample ColrivemetaGS747_FD_84508 | JGI IMG/M metagenome (GOLD analysis project Ga0102831, IMG submission 84508) | Estuarine microbial communities from the Columbia River estuary - Freshwater metaG S.747 | ecosystem: Environmental > Aquatic > Marine > Intertidal zone > Estuary | place: USA: Columbia...
AGTGGTATTAGAGCAATTAATGCTAGTGGAGTAACAACAGTAAATATTGCTAGCGATGGGTCAGCATCTTTTACTGGTGCTGTTAGTGCCTCTAGTTTTACCGCAACAGGATTAGTTGACGGAGACGACCTTGCTAATAACTCTATTCTTAATAGACATATTTCTAGCCTAAGTGCAGATAAAATTAATGCTGGAACAATTAATGCTAGCACAATTACTGTTACTAATTTAAATGCGTCTAATCTTACGGCTGGAACTATTACTAGCCGTGCTATCAATAATGGAAACGGAACTTTTTCTGTTACCGCTGGTGGTGCTATGACTTGTACGAGCGCAACTATTACTGGAACTATTAATGCTACTAGTGGCTATGTTGGGTCTGCAACAGATGGTTGGAGATTTTCTTCTGGAGGAACTATTGCAAACGTTGGTAATTCAACTATTTTATATCCAAGTAGCGGATTTAGTCCGTATGCAATAATTACTGATAGAACAATTGCCGCTAATAGAGGTTTTCAAACAAACGGTTTAGGAATTCAAGGCGGTAACACTACAATAATCTCTCAAGGAAATTTGGGCCCTGGATTTATAAATACAGGTTCAGGTCCATCAGGAGTTGATTCAGCCTATGATTTAGGCACCACTAGTAACCGCTGGGGTGTAGCAAGAGCAGGTTCTTTTTTAACAACATCAGATGTTAGAACAAAAAATAACATACAAAATGCAAGTTTAGGTTTAAATTTTATTAAAAAACTTAGACCCGTATCTTTTCTTATAGATAGAGGTAGAGTTGATATTACAGATGCAGTTAAAGATGAAGATGGAAATATAGACCCGGAAACTGTTGTAGTAGTTCCAGGAAGAAGAAGACACTACGGATTTATTGCTCAGGAAGTCAAAGAAGTTTTAGATGAATTAAGTTCTTCTCCTACTATGGATTTTGCTGGCTGGTCTCTTGCGGAAAAAGATGACCCTGACTCACAGCAAGCCTTGGCATATGATGAATTTATTGCTCCCTTAGTTAAGGCAGTGCAAGAATTATCCGCTAGACTAGAAGCATTGGAAAACAAATGACAGTAATGACAAAAGGAGTTCGTAATGTTTGAAGTTAAAGACGGCTCTAGAACCCTTCAATTTAAAGGTCGCTTACTAGGAGAGTCTTCGTCTTGGCGACGCGGCTCTACACGCTGGATTGAGTTTGAACTTTACAGAACAGAAAATGGTTCTTACATTCTTTCTCGTATTGGTGTATCTTTAGTTTTTCATGGTGCTGCTTGCCCCCTAGTTAAGCGATACGCGCTCACTGAAGAATCCTCTGACGTGCTTTCTAAAGACGCTATTCCTTGCGAAGAGTGTAATCCAGTTAGAACACTTCCAATCGTGTTCCCTGAAAAGTATCGCCACTGGGCGCAGGTAAGTGAAGACCCTCGTCCTGTTCTAGATGCTCTTTACAAATATGACCAAGGTGGTGCAAGATATCTTACTAACGTGGCGCAGAGATTGTTAGAGCGTGCAGCAACCCTTGATGAGAGGATAGACTCGCTTTACCGCATTGAAATGATTCCGTAAAACCAATAGAAGGAAACTAAATGACAAATGACAGTTTTGAAATTACGCAAGAAGACTTAGACTATCTAAGCGAAGTAAAATTACACATAGCAACCCCTTGCTATGGCGGTATGTGCGGCTCTGACTATGCAATGTCCGTATTTAAATTTATAAGTTTGGCATCTTCTCTTGGGCTGCAAGTTAGCATCCAACAACTCTCTAACGAAAGTTTAATAACAAGGGCTAGAAATCTTCTTGCAAACCATTTTTTAAAAGAAACTGATGGAACTCATTTAATGTTTATTGACGCTGATATTTCTTTTGAGCCTTTAGATATTATTAAACTTGTTCTTAGAAAAAAAGAAATTATTGGCGGAGCATACCCAATTAAAGAAATTAAATGGGACACTATTTTAAAAAATAAAGATTCAATAAATTCTGTTGAAGGTCTTATGCATTCTTCTTCTAGTTATGTTGTAAATATTCCTCAGTCCAGCATTGAAAAGTCTGTTCTGTTTGGAGGAAAAATTGAACTAGATAATGGACTGCTTGAGGTAAGCGGTCTTGGGACTGGTTTTATGCTCATTCAAAGAGAAGTTTTTAAAAAAATGAAAAAATACTACGATAATGATTGGTTTCTCTATAAAGACGAAAAAGTGCATTTATTCTTTGACACTGCTATTGAAGAGCAGAGTAGAGAGTATCTTAGCGAGGACTACTTTTTTACTAGAAGATGGTTGAATCTGGGTGGATTTACTTGGATAGACCCCACAGTGTCTTTAGTTCATACTGGATATTACAGGTTTAATGGCGGGTCTTTAGCGTTAGATTCTATAGAATTAGAAAAAAATAAAGAGGAGTCTGTAGATGAGTGAGGGTCTTTCAGGTATTGAAGTAACTCTTGTTGACTCTGTAGAAAAAGCCAATCAATTTATTTCTTGGCTTGGTGAGCGTCGTCCCCACAATGCAATTGCTATTGATACAGAAACTGGCGAGCGTCCTGGTATGCCTCGTGACCATGCACTATCTCCTTGGCATGGCGACCTACGCCTTGTTCAAGTTGGCGATGGTATGCACGGCTGGTCTATTCCTTGGGAAGAGTGGAGCGGTGTTTTCTACGAAGCAATGAATAAGTTTGATGGGCCACTTGTTTGTCACAACATTGCATTTGAAGCACGATGGTTTGCAGTTAAATCCCGTTGGGAAATGCCTTGGCAACGTGCACACGACACAATGATTATGGCGCACCTCATTGACCCGCTAGGTCCTGGAGGTTTGAAACCACTATCTGCACTTTTAATTGACCCACAGGCGGCGTATCTACAAGACAAACTTGATATTGACCTAACTAAAAATGGTTGGACTTGGGGCACTGTTCCTACAAACTTTGAGCCTTACTGGTCTTATGGTGCACTCGACACAATTTTAACTATGCGTTTGTGGGAGAAATTTTACGAGAAGTGCGGTCCAGGAAAGCCATATCACAAGGCGTATGAGATTGAAATGGCAGCACGCAAAATTGTTACTCGTATGGAAATCAATGGCGCTCGTGTTGACCTTGAGTACTCAAAAAAGAAGTATGAAGAACTTCTTACCTACACAGAGCAAGTTAAAGAGTGGGCTGCAAAGACCTATAACGGAACAAGCATTACTAGCAATGTTCAGTTAGTTCGTCTGCTAGAAAATCTTGGAGCAGAGATTACTGAAACAACTCCTTCTGGTCAGAAGTCTGCGTCTAAAGACCAACTTAAACTACTTACAATTCATGGCTCTGATGAAGTTAAAAATCTTGCCGAAACCGTTTTAAAACAGCGCAAGGCAGACAAACTGGCTAACACCTACTTCCTTAACTTTCTTAATAAGAATGTTGATGGAATCTTGCACCCATCTGTTAAGACTCTTGGTGCTCGCACATCTCGTATGTCTATTACAGACCCAGCGCTACAGACTTTGCCAAAGGGTGATGACACAGTGCGTCGTGCATTTATTCCAAAAGACAAAGACCACGTCATTATTACCTCTGACCTTGACCAGGTTGAGTTCCGTATGTTTGCATCTTTATCTAAAGACCCAAACCTCATCACTCTATTTAATCGTGCTGATGCAACTGGCTCTGACCCGTTTACTGAAATTGGTCGTGAGGTTTATCAAGAACCTGATATGACTCGCTCAGATAAGCGCAGAACTCTTATCAAGGGAATGGTCTATGGTCGTCTTTACGGGGCTGGTGTTGCTAAGCAAGCGCTCACTGCGGGGGTTGCTGAGTCTCAAATGAAGGCTGTATCTGATGCTTTTGACCAGCGATACCCTGGAATGATTAAGTTTCAAAAAGAAATTGAAAACATTGGTGCTCGCCGTGAACGCGATGAGGGTCAGGGCTACATTCATACATGGACTGGTCGTAAAATTCCTTGCGACGAAAACCGCGTCTACACACTTATTAACTACTTAATTCAGGGTGGAGCAGCAGAAGTCTTTAAGAGTAACCTGATTAAGTTAGACCAAGCAGACCTTACTGAAAATCTTATTGTTCCTGTCCACGATGAAATTGTTTTACAAGCACCTCGTGACCAGGCAGAAGAAATTAAACGCATCGTGCAAGAATGTATGACAACAACTGACGGCTGGGATGTTCCGCTTACTGCTGGAATTGATGGGCCACTAGAGACTTGGGGCGACAAATATTGATAACTGTTCTTGCTGTAGACCCTGGAAAAGCCAGTGGTATTGCACTTGTATCTTGGTCTGGCAATCAAGAAGATTTGCCAAAGTTAGAACTTTCATTTGAGTCGCAACCTGAAAACTTTGCCACTGATGTGACTATCTGCCTTACAAATTGGAAGCAATATGAAAAGTTTGCTATTTCTTGTGAGCGATTTACTATCAATGCTCAAACTGTCCGTAACTCTCAGGCGCCTTATTCACTAGAGCAGATAGGCGTTCTTAAGCATCTATGTCGCACTAACGAATATGGGCCAGACAACATCAGTTTTCAAACCCCTGCTGATGCCAAAGCACTTTTTCCCAACGAGGCACTTCGTAAGGTAGGAACTTGGCATAAGGGCGGGGAAGGGCACGCTTTAGATGCCATCCGACACGCCCTGCTAAAACTGACTAAGTTAGGCTGGAAGCCAAAAGTTCTGCTAGAGTAGGTTACTAGCAAGAAAAAATAAAAAACTTAAAAATCTCTGCTAGTATATAGACTTAATGACATTAGGAGTAAAAATGACAGTTTCAGTAGATATTGACTCCGCTGGAGAGAATATCCTTATTAACGCTGACTGGCGCTATAAAGAACTCTGTAAGAGCCTTCCAGGGGCCTCCTGGAGCCCTAAAGAGCAGGTCTGGCGTGCTCCTTTAAGTTGGACAACCTGCCTTGCTTTACGCTCTACATTCCGCGATAACTTAGAGATTCAGCCATCTTTAGCAACTTGGGCTGGAAGCCTTCTAGAAACCCGTATAAACCCTTCTAACGCCCTTAGAGAGTTAGAGTCATATGAAGGTGACCCTGTTCTATTCCCTCATCAAAGGGCTGGAGTAGCCTTCCTCAGCACAGCAAGACGAGCACTCTTAGCCGATGAACCAGGGCTTGGAAAGACCGCTCAAGCCATCCGTGCCCTCAAAGAGTTGCACGACAAAGGCGAAGATATTTTTCCTATTTTAATTGTTTGCCCTAATACCCTTAAGAAGAACTGGGCTCGTGAGTTCAACATCTGGTGGCCAGGGGTAATAACTCAAGTTATCAAAGGGTCAGCAGTTCAACGCAAAAACCAGTTTGAGGAGCCAGCACAGGTATTCATTATCAACTGGGAGTCCTTGCGCTCTCACTCACGACTATCAGGATATGGCTCTATCGCTTTGACTCGTTGCAAGGCTTGTGGCGGTCAAGATGAAAAGACAACAGAGGCGCGTTGTGAAGTTCACTTGCGAGAGTTAAATGGAATTGATTTTAAGGCTGTAATTGCTGACGAGATTCACCGCTCTAAAGACCCTAAGTCAAAACAAAGTCGTGCTCTTTGGGCTGCTACAGGAGATGCTGATATTCGTTTTGCACTTACTGGAACGCCTATTGCTAACAATGTTGTTGATTTGTGGGCAATCCTTCACTGGCTTTCACCAAAAGACTGGCCTTCAAAGACAAAGTGGATTGACCGAATGGTTGACACGATGCTCAACGCCTTTGGCGGAATGATGGTTCTTGGAGTTAAAGCACATATGCAAGATGAGTTCTATAAGAGTGTTAATCCTTATATGCGTCGTATGTTGAAAAAAGTTGTGCTTCCACATCTGCCACCAGTTCTTACTGAACGCAGAGATGTTGAGATGTCTACAAAACAAAAAAAGGCATACGAGCAGATGCGTGACCTAATGATTGCTGAACTTGGCGATGAAGGTGATGTTGTTACTGCACCCAGCGTTTTGACACAGACAATTAGATTGTTGCAGTTTGCTAGTTCATACGCTACTTTAGAAGTGGACGAAACAACTGGAGAGCAAAAGACTATCCTAAACGCTCCTTCTTGCAAGATTGATGCGTTGATGGAAGACATTGAAAACGGAGATTTTGGAGACGACTCTGTTGCTGTTTCGGCTGTATCTAAACAACTTATCAATCTTCTTAGTGCAGAACTTACAAAGAAGAAGATTGCTCACGGGCTGATTACTGGCGACCAAGATGAAGATGAGCGTCAGCAAGCAGTTGACGATTTCCAAGCAGGAAAGATTAAGTGGATTCTGTTTACAGCACAGGCAGGTGGTGTTGGTATTACCTTGACTGCTGCTCGTAGATTGATTATGCTTCAACGACCTTGGTCTCTTGTTGATTACAAACAAGTTCTTGATAGAGTCCATCGTATTGGCAGTGAAGTGCATGACTCAATCGTCATTACTGACTATGTCACAGACGGAACAATCGAGGAGCGAGTTATTCAAGTTCTTGAAACTAAAGCCGACAACTTTGAGCAAATTGTTAGGGATAAAAACCAACTGCTCAAACTTCTACAAGATGATAAGGCAGGGAAACTATGAGTGGAATCGTAAGACTTTCAAACTCAGAACTACAAACATTTAAAGATTGTCGCCGTCGTTGGTGGCTTACTTACTATCGTCGTCTGCGCCCTAAACAACAAGATATGACTGGTGCGCTAGCACTCGGTAGTCGCATCCACCAAGCGCTAGATGACCACTATGCAAAAGGTGTTCCACTACTTAAAGCGCACTCGGACCTAGTCGAGATTGATAAACAACTTCTTCTTGCAGACTTTCGTGATGTTGCAAACCTAGAAACTGAAGCCGAACTTGGTCGCATCATGCTTGAAGGATACGAAGAGTGGGTTGCAGAGAACGGCATTGACGCTGAACTAGAAATGATTTCAACAGAAGAAACAATTGTTGCCCCGCTATTTAATGGTGAAGTAGAACTTCAAGGCAAGTTGGATATGCGTGTTCGTCGCAAGGCTGACGGTGTGCGTATGTTCCGTGACTTTAAGACTGTTGGAGGCTCTCTTGCAGAGTTTTCTAATATGGCTCATATGAACGAGCAGGTTATGACTTATATGCTTCTTGAATCAACTAAAGTTGACGAGAAAGAGCGTAGCGATGGTGGAATCTTTACACTACTAAAAAAGGTTCGTCGCACTGCTGCTGCAAAGCCACCATTTTATGACCAAGTAGAAATTAGACACAACATCTTTACTATGCGTTCTTTCTGGAATAGAATCCACGGAACGATTGCAGATTTAATGAGAGTTCGCACAGGACTAGATGCTGGTGAAGACCACGCATTTCTTGCTTATCCAAAAGCAAGTCGTGACTGCAAATGGAAATGCCAATTTTTCGCTATATGCCCAATGTTTGACGACGGAAGCGCCGCTGAACAAGCACTTAGCGAAATGTATGAGGAAACAGACCCTTATGCATATTACGGAACAAACGAAACAAAAGGAAGCGAGTGACATATATGAGCGAAATTCAACGCTCTTTGACGGTTATGGTTTATGGGGAATCAAAGGTTGGTAAGTCATCCTTTGCTGTAACTGCACCATACCCACGACTCATGCTTGACGTTGAGGGTGGACACCGCTTCCTCCCTATCGTTGTCAAGTATTGGGACCCTCTGCGAGAGGAACCACCTATTGCAGATGGAACTTGGGATACTTGTGTAGTCACAGTTCGTGATTACGACACGGTCATTAAGACTTATCAATGGCTACAACTTGGTCGCCATCACTTCAAGAGTTTGATTATTGACTCAATCTCTGAACTACAAGTGAAGTGTATGGACAGCATCGCAGGTAACGAACAAATGAAGATGCAACAGTGGGGCGAATTACTTCGTCACATGGGCGGTCTTCTACGCGACTTGCGTGACTTAACAATGCACGCTACAAACCCTCTTGAGGCTGTTGTTCTTACAGCAATGTCTAGAACAGCACAGGATGGTCGTCATAAGCCATATTTGCAGGGACAACTTGCAATTCAGGCTCCATATTTTTATGACATTCTCGGCGCACTGACAGTGGAGACGGTTCCAAACCCAGACCCAATGCAGGGGCCATACAAAGTTCGTCGTATGTATGTCGAACGAACAAATGAATACGAAGCAGGAGAGCGTGTTCAGGGTCGTCTTGGTTCAATTGTTGAACAAGATAAACTCTCCATCGAGGTTATGCTTAACACTATTTTTGGTGAGAAGCAGACAACAGAAAAAACAACTAAGGAATAGGAAGCCATGAGTACACTAAATTGGGCGGACTTGGTCCGCGATGCTGGTGAGTCAAGCAGTTATGAACCGCTACCAGACGGCGATTACGACGTCGTTGTAGTTGAAGCAACTGCAAAAGTTACACAGAGTGGAAAGACTATGTTCTCTGTGAAAACACAGGTCGAAGGTGGGCCACACAATAAGCGCCTTGTTTGGGATAACTTAGTGGTTTCCCCTGAAAACAATGCAGCAATGGGTATCTTCTTTAAGAAGATGCACGCACTAGGAATCCCTCGTGATTTCTTCTTGCAATCTCCGTCAAACGCTCAGATTGAGCAAGCCATTAATGGTCGTCGTTTCCGAGCACAGGTCGGAACTCGCACATGGAATGGCACAAAGAAGAACGAAATCAAGAACTACTACCCAGTAGTTTCTGGTCAGGCACCAGCAGCAACGCCAACAATGGCAGCACCTGCACCTGCACCTGCTCCAGCGCCAGCACCTGCTCCAGCGCCAGCACCTGCCGCAGCCACACAGGCTCCAGCAGCACCGTTCTAATAAAGATGCTAGGAACCGCCCAACGTTTATCGTTGGGTGGTTCTTGGCAATTAGGAAAGAGGATTAATGAAAGTTTTTATGACAGGCTGCACATCTCCACAAGCCTCTAAAACTGCAAGCGAGAGTCTTCCTTCTTTTGCTGGAATTGTTTATCTTGCTTTAACTCAATCTGGATGTGACGTAACTTGGTCAGACCCATCAATTAAGATGGATAAGGATTACTTATCTCAATTTGATGCGGTGCTTGTAGGTATGTCTTCCCCGATGGGACTAACTTCTCATAGGCTTTACGGTGCATTATCCGTAGTAAACATTGCCTACGAACTTGGAACTTTATCTTTATTTGTTGATGCACCAGAGCCGCACAAAGTGTGGAATGGTCTTAGAGGTGTATATAAAAACCCTAAAGACCTTGTAAAAGATTTTTACATTAAGCGTAAAGAGTTTAATGACACGCTTGAACCAGCAAACTTTGAAAAAGTATTTGCTGGACTTTCAAAACTTTACACAGAGATTTGGCCTAAAACTATAATTCCTGGCTATCCTTGGACAAAGCCAGAATCTATTATCAAATATATTCCTAATGTTGACCCTAATAATGTATTTGCTTTAGTCCCAGACTCAGCGCTGCTTAACATTGAAAGAGGCTCTAGAGGGATTGCTGAAGGCGGATACTGGTGCATTGATGACCCTAAGACAGACTGGTTTAAGAAAACAGAGAAGCATTTAACCCATAAGACTATGCAATACCGTGATGGTAGAACTGAAACCAATCAAGATATTCTAGTAAAACTAAATAATGCAACTGGTGCTCTTATTTCGACATACCGTGATGGTGCTTCGTGGTGGCTGCCAAGCCTTGCTCAAGCGCTGTTTGTTGGCGTTCCTGTAGTTACTGACTGGAGACTCACTGTCGGTATGGGACCAGAGTGGGGAGTTCTTCCTTTTGCTATTGAAGAGATGTCTAGAGAAGAACGATTAGTTCACGCTAATACTCAAAAAGAATCATATAAAAATAATATTCCAACCTGGGAAACATTTAAAAATTCTGTGGTTGAAACATTGTTTGAAAAAGACTACGCTACTAACTAAGCAGATATAGGAGACGAACATGGCTGAAGTAGACAATGATTGGGTGAGAAGTCAACTCACCGAGAATAAAACAAAAAAAGTTGTTGGAGATTCGGTTTTAAAACTTCTTGCTACTTGGGAACAATTAAAACAACCAACAGATAAAAATGCTAAAGACATTATTAACATTTTTAGTAAGTTGGCTTTGGGTCACTCAATAGTGGAAGATAATCCTAATGAAAAATGGATTGTTGCTCAGGCTGGATATATTAAAGTAGCAGACACTGTTCGAGTCCGTAGCAATGCTTTTGACGGAGAACAAGGTAAGGCATACAACGGACGTAGAGGACGAGTTGTCGGCGTTCGTTATGGAGATGTTATTGTTAAGACAGATGATGGCAAGACTCCAGTGCTAGATGGAATCCACTTTAAACCAGAAAACTTGGAAAAGTTGGTATAACAATGCCAACAACTACATATAAGTTTTCTGTAAACGCTAAGAACCATAACGAGATTGTCAGTATTGCTGAGGAAAAAATTAATGCATACACTGGCCCAACAACGTCTCATAATCTAACCTACGAGATTATTGTAGAAGATGGCACAGACAACAAGACATACACTGCTCAAGTCATAGCGAGGATTAAAGATGAATACAGATAATGAGACAACTCAACAAAACCCTCTTCGTGTCGAAGCGTTAAGAGAAGCAGCAAAAATTATTTCTGGTGATAGAAACAAACAATATGGCTCTCCTGAAGATAACTTTGAAAGAACTGCTCAGATTTGGTCAGTGATTTTAGGTGTGCCAATTAGTAATGAAGATGTGGCAATGATGATGGTTGGGCTTAAGGTGGCACGCTATGCCTCTAAATCTGGCTATCAGCCTGACACATGGATTGATATTGCGGGATATGCAGGATGCGGGTATGAGGTGGGCTCGCTAGAACATAATAAAAAATCCAACAACTAACTTTTAAGAAAGGTTTCCCGTGTCCCGCAAACCTTGGGAATTTGAAAATCCAACCTGTGCAGAAGTTGGACTTGACGTTTTTTATATACAAGATATAGATGAAGACCCAGAAACATCTTCTTATGACCACAAAGAAGCAAGGAAACTTTGCTCCTCTTGTGTTTATAAGACAGAGTGTGCTGAATGGGGAATTATGCACGAAGCATTTGGAATATGGGGTGGTCTTACCCCCAGAGAAAGAGTTCAAATAAGACGGGCTAGGCACATCAATATCTCTCTATAGGATACAAAATAGAGATAGAATTATGCTGTAAACCATACCTCTAGAAAGAGAGGTTTGAAATGGCAGCAGAGCCTGTACTAAGTCCTATGGCTGTGTGCGAAATATGCTGGCTTCAAGATAACGCTAACTGGGAACCACAGAGCGTTAACGAAGAAGGCAACATTATGATGCGCCTTGTCGGGGTAAAAACCCCTGAAATTTTTGAGCCAGGAAATGTTGATGTCTGCTGTATGTGTGGTGCTATAACTATTGCAGGGATATACGAACTTAAAGACCCACAAAAAGTTTACTTTCTTACTGACGACTCAGCCAAGGATTTTGAATACGAATTTGATACCATAGACGACGAGTAGATTCGGAGTCTGGTAATGGCAAAAGACACACGACACGGGGAGCACCTGTGGTCTGAGTGGTCAGGTTGTGGGTTGTCTCAGGAAAGAAGCGATTCCCTTATTTACTTCACTATTGACCACATTGACGTTGAGCATGAACTCATTAGGAAAGCATTAGCCTCCACAATTCAAAGAGATGGAATTGTTGATTCTTTAGGAGATGCCTTTAAGCGACTTGAACTTTCAAAAGTTGTTTGTGGTTGGATAGGGACATTTGAAGAAGATACCGACCTCTACGCTTGTGATGAGACTGGCGAAACTGAATATGGTGATATAGTTCAAGATATTCAACCTATTACTTGGGTAGAAATTTAATAAAATTAGTTTGCTTTAGTTACATAATTTTTAATATGTTTAGTGTATTATTATTGCATTATGTGGAAGCCAGCAAATAGCCTTGAATGGCAAAGAGAAGCAGTATGTGCACTACCTAAAAATAGGGAGTATATTGACTGGTTTTTTTCAAAGGACTTCTCAGAAAAATATGCGGCAAAGAATATGTGTTTTACCTGCCCTGTCCGCAAACAATGTCTTCAGTGGGCTTTAGAGCACCGTCAAATCTGGGGCGTATGGGGCGGAAAAGACGAAGTAGAAATTCGTAGAGCGCTATCTGTATCTTACTTAGGTGAAGAAACACGCAGACGTCGCTACCCAAACTGCCCTCATTGCACCGCACGTCCAGGCAAACTAGAAGTGTCTATTGAACAACTTTCCACAACTGGGCGTTGGACTACAGCAAAGATTGTAACTTGCACGGAGTGTGGCTTTGCTTGGCGTAGCCGAACAAGCGCGAATGCGGTAGAGGCTTATAAGTTAGAGCGTGAAGATAAACTTGCTAAGCAACTAAAAGAAAAAGAAAAACTACAAAAGAAAAGCAAGCGAGTTAAGAAATCTTAACTAACCAAACTTGTAGTCCTATCTCCAATACCTTAAAACGATTAGAGTAACAAAGCATTATCGCATCAACTGCTGGTCTTGGTCGGTATGCTGGACCTTTTCCTGCATCCCACTGGTAATCATCAAATGCCAAAATACCACCTACTTTAAGAGCCTCTACAGCATTCATACCATCTTTTAATACGGGAACTGCTTCATGGTCTCCATCTATATAAATAAAGTCATATAAAGTTTCTGGGTCTTTTGATGCAAAAAACTCGTCGCTAGTCATTTTCTTTTTGATAAGACGGCCTGCTTCGACATACTGGTTTGTTTGTGCGTCATAGGCTTGCTCTACTTCATTCCAATTAAGAGCATCGTGAGCAACTTCATTAGAGCCTCCCCAGGTGTCTACATCAGTTAACGTAGATTTTGGATGAAACAGTATGTTTTCCATAAGCCATGAAGAAGCATCACCTTTATACGCCCCTACCTGTAAACAATGCATTTCTTCTGTTCTTTTTGATGACAAGTGTCGCTCAAAGATTTCAGGTGCACCTACTGCTAAAAACCAATTAGGTAGTTCAGTCATTGTTTGCCTCTTTCATCGCTTGTTCGCAAAACTCTAAGTTTTTAAGAAGTCTTTCCATCTCGTTTGGAAGTGCCATTTTCACAGCGTCCTGTGCGTGAGTTACTGCTTCAGCATACTTGCCTAGTCTGTAGCAAGCAATTGCAGCAAAGTCGTGTGGTAAATAGCCCCAAGCGTCTGCTTCGCAAAGATACTCTTGTGGGCGTTGTTTAATTGCCAATGCGGCCATAGCGTTGTCGTAGCACTGCTCCCATTTAGAGGTGTTGTAATAGTGCTTAGCCAACTCTACATACGGCTCACGGCGTCCTGGAGCCTCTTTAATCGCCATATTAAACCAATGCTCGCACTCATCTGGGTTCATAATTCCGATATATCGCATAGATGCGGCTCGTTCCATATCCCAGGTAGCGGTAGGCATCTCAAGGTGCTTCTTAAAATATTTTGTTGCTTCCTCATATTGACGATAGAAGTAGCATTCTCGTGCATAGTAAAAAGTATTTCTATCATCATATGGGTCTTCATCAATAGAAAGTTTTAGTAAATCCAAATACTGGGCTCTTGACTTAGTATTATCAGCGTGATGTTCCATCACAGCGTTTGTGTGATATTGAATTTCTTGAATGCGGTCAGGCACTAAAATTTCGTGGACAGGGTTCTTCCAACGATATCCGTGTCGAGCATGAAATTTATCTCCCTTAAAAGTTGTCCCGGGAGTGCCATCTTCATTAAAGTTCCATACATAGTCGTACCGTGGACGTGTGGCATGGTTATCAAAGGCTTTTTGTAGTTCGTCTTTCCACCCTGGGAGCATAATTTCATCCATATCCAATGGAAGACAGTAGTCAATATCTGTCGGGACAAGAGCAAGCGATGCATTCCTTCCCACATCAAAACGCCAAGGTCTAACAGTAATAGATACCACATTGATACCTAAAGACTTTGCAATCTCGATTGTGCGGTCAGTAGAGCCTGTGTCGGCAATTAATAGATAATCAGCGTCATCTTTTACTGAGTTATACCAGCGTTCGACGTGCTTCTCTTCATTAAGGGCAATTGTGTATACAGCAACTTTTACTTTAGCCATATGGGTAGTCTACCCCAAACAAAGCAAAAACCCCGCACCAAGAGGCACGGGGTTTAGGCTATTTAATTATTATGCAACGTTTGCAAAACGAACGCGACCATAGATTGAAGTCCCGCCGTCACGACTATAAAACTCTAGTACAGACTTTCCAGTTGTTGCAAGGGTAGGTGTTCCTCCACCATCCCAAGAAACGTTTGCAAAGTTGACTGTGTTTGACCCACGGTTAGCAACTTCAACCCACCATGTGTTGGCATAGTTATCAGGCACATTAGAAAATGTGATTGTTGATGTTGCAGTCTGGTTTCTTAGAACAGTCACAGGGAAGTCAATAACGCTCACAGTAATTGCGCCGTTAGCAGCAGCACCAGTAAATGTTTGTAGACGTGCTGTAACGCCTTGTGTGATGTAAGCATCAGTTGATGCGGTTAGCACCTGGGGTGACATTGTAATTGGCATTATTTATTCCTCCGCAGGGGTTTCATCAGAAGACTTCTTCTTTGAAGAGGTCTTTGCAGCAGGTGCTGCTTCTTCTGCTGCTGCTGCAACTAGTTCTTCCCATACTGGGAGACCCTTTGGCAGTTCAGGAGCAAATGTTTTGGTCTTCATGTTGTAAATCCAACCAACTGAAGGAGGCAATACAGAGTCAGTAATGTCTATAGCCGCATACATTATTGCCTCTGGCCCAATTACATCTTCGCTTTCAGCAGCGACAATGTTTTGAACCTTGCCGCCGCCTACTAGAGCAAATTTTTTCATTATTTATCTCCTATACCTTACGCTGTGAACTTCTCAGTGTAACGAATAATAACAGTGCCATCAGCACCATTTCCACCGTTAGCAACGTATGGATAATACTGAACTGTGTTGAAGTCAATATCGCAAACGTCACCAGCAGACATATTTAACAGTTCAACTGCAACTTGGAAGTATGCACAATTTGCTGGAGCAAGTGGTGGCTGCCATGTTGAGATTGTTCCTGCGACTGTATCAGAATATGTTGCTGCAACAAGTGCTGCGTTAACTGATGGACGGTCTTCACGAATAAGAACCTTGTTGATGTCATACCACTGAATAGTAGGACGAGCAACCTTTGTTCCCAAGTTTGGTGTTCCTGGGTTTGAACCAGTAGCCAAACGGAATGAGAAGCCTGAGAAGAACAACTGTGTGCGAGGCAAGATTGGGAAATCTGTCCAAGATGTAACTACCTTAGCATTTCCAGCATCCTGAATTGTTGTACGAAGTGCGTTAGTACCGTACTTAGTAGAACCAGCAAGAAGTGCTGTTGTAGCGTTGTATACAGGAGCCCAGCGAGCCATATCTGTATTTGGAGCAGTTCCTGCTTCAAATTGAATGAATGTTGATGCTGAGTGTGTAGCAAGTGCCAAAGGTGAGTTAGCACCATTTGAACCACCACCGCCACCACCAGAACCTGTATTAGGAGCAGCATCAAGTCCGCGAGAGTAAACGTCTGTAACAAGACCGCCACCCTGACCAGTTAAGTATGCGATGTAAGTGTGTCCACCCTTACCGCCACCTGCTTGACCGCGACCTGGGTTATTGTTTGAACCCTGTGCAAAAGCACTCCATCCGCCTCCGCCGCCTCCGCCGCCGAGTTGTGTAACACCAAGTGTTCCAGTTCCGTTAACAAGAACTCCTGGACCACCATCTCCACCATAAGCAGGGGTAGCAACGTTAGATGCAAGAATTGCGTATCCGCCTTGGTTACCTTGCTGCTGAACATTCTGAAGCATTGTTGAGCCAGTTGTTGCGTAACCAGCAGTAGTGACACCACCAGTAATCTGAGGGGCAAAACTCATAGCGTTTCCACCAGGACCACCAGAACCAGCACCGCCACCACCATATGTAGGTGTGTTAGTTGCATTTGTGATTCCGTGTCCACCTGCGTTAGCGCCTGGAAGACCAAACTGCCAGAAGCGAAGGTTAACGTTGTATGTTCCGCCTCCGCCGCCGCCCTTGGCTAGAAGGAGAGGTGCAGTAATTGTTGCAGAGTAGTGTGCTTCTCCAGCCCATGTAAAGCCAGAAGAGTTTCCATCTTTGTAGAATGTAACTGAAGCGCCCTGCTCAAGTTGAGCAAATGCTAGGTAGAACTCAGGCTCTTGACCACCTGTTGAGTTGTTAGCAGCATTAGCAAAAGTTGCTCCTAAGCGAACATAAAATGCGTTTGCAGGTGCTGTTGCGCTTACTGTATAGCGACGACCAGGTGTTGCCTGAAGGTTGCTTGTACCGCTCATTTTAGTGCCAGTTGTGCCTAGAAGAGCAGCAGTTCCTTGTGTGCGTGAGATGGCATTGCCATCTACATCGAAGAACTCAAGGTAAGCGCTAGCGTTTCTATACTCTTTCCATGCCCATGCATAGAATGAGCCTGTGTAAACCTGTGCTGGTGTTGCTTTGATGAAGTCATGTGAAACTTCCATGTTTGCACCAGTTGCAACAGTAGAAATCATCTTAAGAGCCACGCCTGAGTTGTAGGTAGGTGGTCGGTATGCAGTTGCAGAAGAGCCAACTTCAACCTGAACGTTATCAAACAACATAGTTACGTTAGCAGGAACAAGAAGTCCTACATAAGCCCACTTAGCAGTTAGACCTGCCGCGTATGCTGGAAGACCAGTAAATGTTGCAGAAACACGGCGCCATGCACCAGAAACAATACCTGTGTGAGCAAATGTTCCAGTTCCGCTTACTGCTGCTGCGTTGTTAGCAGAAAGAGTAATTGTTGTGCCAGCAATATTTACAACAGTCGCTGCTGCACCAACACCAGTACCAGACACATTCTGTCCGATAAAGATACCGTCAGCGCTATCAACAGTAATAAAGTTGTTGCCCTGAAGACCAGAAATTGTCTTAGAAATTGCTCCACCATAACCAGAGAGTGGAGATGTAATTGTAACCTGAGTTACGTTATATCCACCAGATGCTGGAGAACCTGAAGAGTAAACAGTTCCTGTACCAGATGAAGTTCCCTGGTTGTTTGTTGGGAAGTTAGTACCATCACCAATACGCAACTGAACAACAAGGTTCTGTGGTGTAGGGCTTGTGTGGTAGACGTACATAGAAACTGTGTAGGTTGCGTTAGGGTCATAAGCAAAGCCAGTTGTTCCGCCAGATAGAGCACCTGCGGCTGAAGTTGAAAGACCTACTAGACGAGCACCAGTTGTTGAGTTAGTACAGATAAGTGCGTTAGCACCTGAAGATGTACCAATCGCTGCTGGTGAAACCATTTCAGCAAGTTTTGGATAAGGGTTTGAAGATACCTGAGCAGTAATAGAGCCCTGGTTATCAAGTACGAAGAATGAAGAGCCAGTGAGAGCAACGTCTTCTAACTGAGCATACTGAGCCTGAATTACGTTGTTTGACTGGTTTGTTCCCAAAGATGCGGAAAGCGAAATATTATCGTTATAGATAATGCTTGTTGGGGTAATTGTGCAAGACTGTAGAAGGAATGTAATTGTTCCTGAAACAGTACCTGAGTTAGCAACAGATAAAGTAATTGTGTTGCTTGCAATTGTAGTAACAACCGCGTTAGCACCAATACCAGTACCTGTTGCTGTCATACCAACATAAATACCAACGTTATCTGGACGAATATCAATAGTGAAAAGACCACCAGTACCTGTTGCAGTCTTCTGTGCCTGTTGAATATTGTTTGCTTCCCAGAGAGAAGTTCCCTTGTTAAAAGAAGGGTTCATCAAAAGGTTTACAGGAGTTGAGCCACCAAATGTTGTGGTTCCGCCTACGCCTCCTGGCATTGTGTTGATGTTGTCAGTAGCACCAGTTGTTGCACCCTGGCCACCATGTCCACCTGCACCAATTGAAACGTTGTATGTAGTGCCAGCAGTAACAGGAACTTGACGCTGGACAACCTGTCCACCGCCGCCACCGCCACCAGCAACGACGTCAGCGCCACCTCCGCCACCGCCGCCGCCACCAACAGCAACAACTTCTACTGCTGTGATGCCAGTTGGTACGGTAAATGTGCCGTTCGAGTTGAACTGGACTTCACGAATCGAGAAGCGTCCAGAGTTGTCATTAGGAAATACAATTAAATCTTTGCTACCTGAAATAGCCATTGTTCTTTAGCCTCTCGTTTCTGTTTTATTACGCGGTGACTTCTACGCCTGAAATAAGTACATCAAGCGCATTATTGGATGAAGCACCAACATATACGACATCGTTTGGGTTCATAACCTGACGAATATCAAAGTTTACAGTTCCGTTGGCTGGAACTTGTAGACCATTGCAAAAATTAAATGCTGTTGCTGAGTTAAAGCCGCCAGTTCCAAACTGTACGGTGATTGTAGAAACAGATGATGTCTTGTTTGCTACAACGATGTTTGTGATGATGGTGTTTCCACCTGCTGGCACTTGGTTATAAGCGGTGACGCCAGAAGTAGTTGCTACACCTGCGAAAAGTTTCTTTGCTGTAGTTGGCATTATGCTAACACTCCCATGTATGAGTTGATGGTTAAATCATTTGCTGTTGCAGTGATTGTTGCGAGTTTTGTGTTTCCTGCTGAGTTCACTGCCGCAACTTGCGTAGTACCAGCCGTGTTGACTGCGTTTACCTGAGTAGTGCCAGCGTTATTCACGAGGGCAACAGAGGCTGAAGTAGCAGCAACAATATCATTCACTCCTAGGAGTGAGCCTAGAGTCTCTAATGCCTTAGAGATGAACACTAGGTCCTGAGCAGTATATGTACTAGCAGCGAGGCTAGTGGTAATTTCTGCCTTAACCGCATCAATTTGGGTAGACAGGCTGTCATAACTAGGCATTATTTCTCCATTCCTTGATTGTAAATTCTAGCAGTTTTTTTGCTATGGGTGTTTTTGTATTTTAGCATTATGCCTGGGCCTCAGTCCATGAGACACGAGCAGAAATGGTGGCCTGGGCTGCTCCAATATTTGTTGCAGTGATGACTAGAACGTCAGGAGCGTTAGGATAACTTGGGCTAGCAATGTTTCCATTACCACTCAAAATTGAGTTTCCAAGTTCACGAATTGTTCTCAATTCGTAGTTTGTAATGTTAAATGCGGTACCACCAGCGGCTTCTGTATAGAAGGAGAACACTTCGTCTCCACCTTGAACTGAGCCAGTAGCAGCAACCTGAACACCACCGATAGGGCCTGTATTATCAAAATAAAGCGCCTGAGCCAGTGAACCAGAACCTACGCGCTCGCGCTCCCAGTCAAAAGGAAGACCTAGATATGGTCTTACACCAGTGAAGTTGATTACTTGTCCATTAGCAATACCGCCAGCGGCAACAGGTTGAGACAACTGAATTGTTGTTCCAAAGATACCTGTAATAACGGCACCTGCTACAACCGATGCTGAGGAGCCCGCTGCTCTTACAGACATACCGATTGAAAGGTTCTGAACGCTGCTCATATTAACGAATGACTGGAACTGAGTATTTGCGTTTGCATATGGGGCTGCTGCTGCAATTACTGTATACCCAGTTACATCGAAAGAAGAAGAAGCATGGTTGTTATACGAGATATTTGTTGGATTTAGGACTCCACGAATGAGGAACTGACCATTAGCAGAAATACCCATTGACACAAGTTTCATCTGCATACGGTTTACAAGTTCACGAGCACCAAAGTTCTTTGCTACAGCGTTATCTACTGAAGGAGCCAGACGAACAGCAACAAGAGGACGGTTTACACCGTTAGGCACTGTAAGGTTTTTCTGCATACCAGCAGTAAAGGTGTAGTTAGAGTCATCATCAAAACGACCATCCATAATTACAGATGAACCCCAGTGGGAAATCATAGGGGCACAGGTCTGAGTAACTGTTTGAACAACTACCTGACTTGCACCATTTCCACCAAGAGTTTCATCTGGATTAAATGATAGTTCTGTAGAAGCACTACCTGCTGCCAAAACAGTAATTGCTCCTGGGAAGAATACAGTGTAGGTTTGACGACGTGCAACAGTTAAAGGATATCCTTTTGCTGTTGGATTCCAAGGACCGATAGCGCTATAAGAAATCATTTCGCAAGCGCTACTGCTTTTAATAAATGCGTACCCGCTAGTAGGCCATGCTTCTACGTTATCAACAAAGACTGTAGTGTCGTTTGGCTGCAAAGTTGAACCAACAGTTCCTGCTGCTCCTGAAGTTAAACGAGCACTCTTTGGCTCGTTATGTACTTCGTAACGAGCAGGTAGGTTACCTGAGCGCTGATATGCAGCATTGTTAATGTTGTTGTTAGCCATACGATGGCAATAGACCACGTCACCGCGGATTGTCCTAAATCCCCAGCGGATGAATCCTGCGCCATACCATGTGTAGTCAATGTAGACCATCTGCATTTTCTTAGGGTCTAGAACATATCCTGAAGGACCTGTTCCATCCATCTTGTCAAAGTTCCATGCATCTTGACGAACACGAATCTCTTGAGTCTTTAAAATGCGGCCATTTGTAATACTTGCACCACGATATGTAGGATTTATATACATTTCTGTATCACTAAAAATGTTATTTACAATGTAAGTTTGGCCACGAATAACTACTTTATCTCCAACAGTAAGTTGTTTTCTAAATAACGTTCCTACACCAATAATTTGTCCAGAGAATGTGTTTGCACTAATACGGCCAGCCAACTCGGTATTTGAAAAACGACGAACAACATACATATATTGACCATCATATTCAACATAAAAACCGTTCTGGTCATCAAACATACCTGTACGAGCAACAGCGCCCTTCCATCCAGAAACTGTTACTGCACGGTTTGTTCCTCCTGGAGCAGTATCTGTCAAAGTAAGTGCTGCTGGAAGAGTTATCTGGTATGTAAATGTGTTGGTATCGCCAATACTTGCAACAATAAAACTTCCATTAAATGGATTGTTTAGTGCTACGGTTTCAACGCCTTCAATAAGAACAGTAGCACCTGGCTGTAAGCCGTGGTCTTGTAGAGTAACTACAGTAACGTTCTTTGTTCCAGCAGAGAGAACATCGCTTGCAACCAAACTTACAATATCAAAAGATGGAGTAAATTTTGCACCAGTCGAAAATTGAATTGACTTACCTGACTGGTAGCGGAAGTAACGACGAGTTTGACGAATAGTTTGAGCACCTACAGCATTATTAAGTGTTGTTAGAGAAACTCCACCATCTGTTGGTCGGTGCTGAACATAGCCTTCTGGTTTTGTATAAATCACAGAAGATGATGAGGTAGATACAGAAGTAACTACAGTGTCAGAAATATCAAAGGTAAGAACTCTAGGTGTAGGAACAGTCTTTACAATCCAGTTACCATTCATACCACTTGTGTTATTGATAACAATAGGTGTCCCTGGGAAGAGACCATGAGGCTGATTAAAGGAAAGTGTAATTACTGAAGGATTTCCGCCACTTGTTGTAGCAGCAAAACCATTAAGAGTAGATGTGCTTGCAATACCGCCAGGGATATGTGCGTTATCAAAAGTATCTCCACCATATACGGTTGAGTAGTTGGCAATAGCAATTGAGCCAGAAACCAATCCACGGGCAAAGTATGTAAATGTTGTTGGAGTTGGAGTTGTGTTTACAAGGAAGGTTCCTTCAGCACGGAAGTTAGTTGTATCCTGAACGCTTACGATGCTTCCTGGAACTAAGTTGTGAAAAACAGTAGTTGTTACAGTAATAAGAGAACGTGGTCCCTGACCGTTTCCAAGAATATCTACGTTCTCAAAGGAGTTACCACCTGTGCCCTTTGCAAAGAATGAAGGGTAGTTGTTCATCAAGAAAAGTGCTTCCCATTTAGATGGCTGAACAGAGTATTCAAAGTCTGTATCCATCAAAGACTGTGGCGGAGCAGTACGAAGTTTATCTACGGCATCGAGAAGAGTGTCAGAGAAAGTTACTGTCTCATTTAACTCGTCTACAATAATTGATAACTTGTCAGTAGATGACATCCCTGTAGTTGACATACCAGAGCCAAGAACCACTGTTGTTGACGGGTCCGTTGGGTTATTTGAGTATGTAAATACCGCTCCTGCACTTGCAGCATCAGCAAAGTTGTAGATAACTACACCCTTTGTGATGTTAGTAATTAAAAGGAGACGCTCTTCTTGAACAACACGAGGGATGACAATGGTCTTTGTTGATGGATTAAAGGTATAAGTCGTACCTCTGATTACTCTTCTTGACATATTTTTATATCCTCGCCATCGTTTACAGTAGGGCCAGAGCGATTAGGCTGCTGGATGTTGCGCCAATATTTGTAATATTTGTAGTTGAACTTACTGCTGTGTCTCCGAAGAGTCCTAGTCCTAGCAATGAATTCATTTCTAACAAACTAATTCTATTTGTATCTGCTGTAGTTCCGTTTGCTCCAGCAATACCTTGTGGGCCAACAGCACCAGTAGGACCTGTTGCTCCTGGTGCACCATTTGCTCCTTTAATATTGCCTTGCAGCACCCATGTGCTGGTAGACGAACTATACGCATAAAAGTTTCCGTCTGTGGAGTTTAGGTAAACATCTGCTTGTAGAGGACCAGCAATACCTGCTGATTCTGGAGCAACTGTATTAACAGTTATTCTACTTCCGCGAGTTCCTGCAACACCTGCTAAACCAGTCGGTCCAGTAATTGATAAACCTTGCGGTCCAGTCGGTCCTGCGGGACCTGTAGGTCCTGGGGCTCCTTGAGCGCCCGGGCGTGAACCAGCAACAACTACCCATTCGGTACCTGTCCAGCGTTTTAATGACATTGATTGCTCCTACACTCGTCCACAAGTAGCATCTATATATTATCCTATTTTCTCTTTTACTAGTTTCACATTAGCCTTAAAATACCCTGACCCACGGGACAAGGTTGGCATATGTGGAAAGTAAAGTTGGTGCTGTTAAAGAGTCTCCTCTAGGGATTGTCCCTGAAATTGTGTTGCCTGGAACTCCTAGTCCGATAGTGTTTGCAAACTGAGGCTTTCCTAAGTCCATACCAGCCAAAAGCAACGTAGATGCCGAGGTATCTGTAGAGAAAACAACAGCATATGCCTGACCAGGAACTAAAGTATAAGATGATGGATACCCGCCAAAAATACTAAATGAGCGGGTATACCAAGCACCTGTCTCGGTCATCAAACTTGTATCACTATTAGTTCGTGCAACAAGAGCCATCGAGCCAGTTTGTAGATTTATAGTGTAAAGAAGGTATCTAGCGTATGTTGCATCAGGTAAGTCCAAAAAGCCAGAGCCATTAAAACAAAACATAGAAATACTATTAATTGTCAGTGCTTTTGGAGATATAAGAATTGCTGCTGGATTTGAACCAAAATCAGGTCTTATATTGATAGCACAGTTAGTCCCAAGATGCGCTCTTGAAATATTTTCAAGATGACTTCCAAGAATAAAATCAACTTCATTGGTTGCTCCAGGCACACCTTGTGGTCCTGTAGGTCCAGGAACAAAACTTTGTCCTGCTGGCCCCTGAGCACCTGTAGGCCCTGTAGGCCCTGTAGGCCCCTGCGGACCTTCTAAAATTTCATCTTGACCACTAGTATCAACCCAAAGAACTGTTACATCTTCATCTGGTGCTGTAGGTTGAATAGCAAGATAATCTAAATCAATATCATCTTCATCAATCCACAAATCACCTTCAAAGCGTGTGCCTGTTGGTGGGTTTGGGTCAGAATAAATAAGTTCTTCAATTACATTTTCTTCAGATGCCCAAAATTGAAACTCTGTTGGGTCTGGTGCTGTTGTTCCAGAATAAATTGCAGCATTAGCACCAAGGTCATCAATATCAAACCAAATGTCTCCAGATGTTGGGCCTGTAGGTGAACCTAAACCAATATATGTTTCTGTAGGAATACCAGTTCCATCAGTTGAAACATAGTCTTTACCTTTTGGACCAATATTTCCAGTAGGACCCGTTGGACCAGTTGGACCCGTTGGACCGACAATTTGACCAACGCTGCTCCACGCAGTTCCGTTCCATACATACATATCACCGTCTGAGTCAACAACAAATGCATCGTTTCGAGCATTACCTGTTGAGGGAAGATTTTGTGGTGTCGCAACACTTCCTCGAACATTGATAGATGTTCCTTGAGGACCAGTACTACCTGTTGGTCCTGTTGGACCTGGAACTGTAGATGTTGGGCCTGTAGCACCAGTCGCACCTGTAGGACCAAGAATATTTCCAGTATTAAGCCACTGCCCACCTACAGTGTCCCAAACATATAAATCACCTTGAACAAGATACGCCTCACCAATGCTTCCAACAGGGTCGGCAGCAATCAGTTGGTTGAGCGTGGCATACGAGCCAAGAAGTGTTAGACCAGCGCCCTGAGCACCTGTTGCACCCGTTGGTCCAATAATTCCTTGTGGGCCAACAGCACCTGTAGGACCAGTAGGACCAATTGGAGCAATCTTTACTACTTGCCAAACACTGCCATTCCAACGCCAAGTATTTGTTCCAGAACTAAATTCTTGATTTAGGGAAGGCGAATTAGGAAAATCAATCGCTGCCATTTACACTCTCCTCAAGAATAGATATTTCTAATTGTACGGTTAGGAATCAAGACCAAGATTTAATCGGTTTACATATGCGGATGCCCAGTTGATGGCTGAAGCCTCTGACTCCCATGGGCCAGAACTATCAACAACTACATCATCTGACTTAACTTCACAGATAAGTTCTCTTGTTATTGTATAAGTATACGCCATTTTACTCTCCTAGTTAGTAATGAGCGATGTGCCCAGAAGCCCTAATTGACCTGCTGCAATAAACTTTGGTATTCCTGTTGGAAAGCCATAAGCAATACTATTTATGTTAGAGCCTGAAAAACTAGAATCTCCTGCTGTCCAACTTATAGCATCTGTTGAATAAATTGCTGTTCCATTCGCACCACCAATAAAAAATGTTGCTGACCCGAAATCTATGTCTCTAAGAGTGAGGGGACCTGCTGGCTGCGTGCGTTGGGTCCAAATACTTCCATCTAACGATGTTGCAATTTTTCCATCTCCACCGCAAGCAACATAATAACCAAGCCCATATGAAATAGAGTAAATAATGCTTGTAGTAAAACTACTTGTCCGTTGAGTCCAAGAAATTCCATCCGAAGAAGTTGCTAATTTTCCAGCAGCCCCGACTGCAACATACAAAGACCCTGAATATGTAACACCATAAATAATTGACGTGCCAAAACTACTTGTTCTTTGAGTCCAGGAAATTCCATCTACTGAGGTTGCTAATTTTCCAGAGGCTCCTACAGCAACAAAAAGAGAGCCAGAATAAATTACATTAAGAATAATTGTTGTACCAAAACTACTTGTCCGTTGAGTCCAATTAATTCCATCTGGAGAAGTTGCTAGTTTTCCAGACGCACCGACTGCCACATAAACTCCAGCACCATATGCAACATCCCAGATGGTAGTTGTACCAAAACTACTTGTCCGTTGAGTCCAAAAAATTGCTTCGGGAGATGTTGCTAATTTTCCTGAGTTTCCAACGGCAATAAATTGACCATTTAAAAATTTTACTGATGATATTTCAGTAGTGCCAAAACTACTTGTTTGAAGAGTAAATGCTGATGGAGCATTAAGTCGAACACGAGATGACCAAATTCCATGAAGGGCTTTAAGCATTAGTTAGCCCACCAAACTTCCAGCAAGTAACCATTCATTAGCAGCAATTTTTAGAAGAGAGCCTGTAGCGTAAGTCTGAGAAAGTTTTCTCTTTCCACCTTCAGAGTTGAGAATAACTCCAGCACCAGGAGCAATAGTTGTTTGTCCAGAGTTGTATTGGATAAGAACAATCTGTGTCCCCACAGGGAAGGTGTATCCGCTTTGACCATCTGGAGGAATTGTCACTGTATGAGCATTAGCAACATTCATTCGAACTAATCTAAATGCATCTGCTGGAGCAAGAGTAATTGGAGTTGTGTATACGTTTCCAGTAAGTTCATAGAATGGAGTTCCTGTTGGACCAGTTGCCCCGATTCCAGTCGGACCTGTTGCGCCAGCAGGACCTGTAGGACCAGCAACAGTTGATGCAGGACCAGCAGGTCCCGTTGGTCCTTGCGGTCCAGCAGGGCCAGTGGGTCCGACAGCAGTAGATGCTGCGCCAGTTGCACCAGTAGGACCAGCAGGTCCTGTTACAGAAGGCCCTGTGGCACCAGTAGCACCAGTTGCACCAGTCGGCCCAGTTGGGCCTGGAACAGTTGAGTCTGCACCCTGCGGTCCAGCAGGTCCAGTAATTGATAATCCAGTTGCACCAGTAGGTCCAATTGGACCTGACACACCTTGCGGACCTACAACTGGTCCAGCGTTCTGCCAGTCAGATACAGCAGCATTCCAAATCCATAAGTTAGTTCCGACAATGTATCCATCGCCAACAAGGTTTGTTTGACCAGCACGAGCAGCAGCCAAAGCAGGATAACTTGGGTAGAAACCTAAAATCTTAATACCAATACCAGTTGGGCCTGTAACGCCAATCGGTCCAGTAATGCCCTGTGCACCAGTTGGACCAGTAATTCCTTGTGGCCCAGTTGGACCTTGAATACCTGTTGGACCAATATTACCTGTTGCTCCTTGGAAGCCACGAATACCAGTTGGACCAGTAATACCCTGAATACCTTGCGGTCCAGTAATTGATAAACCAGTTGCTCCTGTTGCACCTGTTGGTCCAGTAATACCCTGAATACCTTGTGCACCAGTAGGTCCTTGAATGACACCTACGTTTGCCCAGACTTCAGATGCGTTCCACACATATAAAGTTCCTTGAACTAAATAACCTTGTCCAGGCATTGTTGGTCCAAATGGAAGTGCAGCAAGTAATTCTGGAAAAGTATTAAAACTTCCAGCAATAGTAAGACCAACACCTTGGTCTCCAGTTGGGCCTTGTGTGCCAGTTGGTCCTGTTACTCCTTGTGGCCCCGTAGGTCCTAGTGGACCAGTTACACCTTGAGGCCCTCTAATACTTCCTAAGTTTTCCCAAGAAAAAGATGTTGTTGACCACGAATAAACTTGCCCGTCAACTAAATATGAATGAGTTGGAATTGTTGGGCCAGTAGGTAGTGCAGCAATGAGAGCAGCAGGGTTTGGATACGTTCCAGCAATTTTTGCTTCATATCCGCGAGGACCAGTCCAACCAGTAGGACCAGTTAATCCAATAATTCCTTGAGGTCCAGTAAAACCAGTAGGTCCTGTAGGACCTGTAACTCCTTGTGGTCCAGTTGGCCCAGTTACACCACCAATACTTGATGCAGATTCAACCCAATAGTTATCATAATAAACATATAACTGCCCAGTTGCAGAATCAAACCAAGCGTCACCAGATGCAGCATTAGATGGTGGTGTTGAAGATTCTAAAGCAAACTTTCCATAGCGACCAGTCGCACCTGTTGGGCCAGTGACGTTTGATGCAGCACCAGTAGGTCCTACTGCACCAGTTGGACCCGTTGGTCCAGTAAGTGGACTAACAACAATATTCCATGTTGTTCCATCCCACTTCCATTCTTGCAAACCAAATTGATAAATGTCATTTACTTGAGGGTTTGATGGAAAATTAATAGCCATTTATTACACTGCCCTCTCATACATAAACTCAACAATAATTTCATCATTAGGATTAAATGTAAATGGGTCAGTGTGGCTTGCAGGTAATCCTTCTGCATAAACTGCCACCTGAGTATGAATGAACAATTCAACTCTTGTTCTATCATCATTGTTAATAGCAACTGTTCCAAAGAAGTTTTTACCAGTGCTAATACTTCTCATTGTGACAGTTCCTATTGGTTCAACGTTTCTCATACCGTTCACTGCTGTGAATGGAAGTGTAATTCTATATGTTCCATTTCCACGGTTGGTGGTTGAGCCAGCAACAATAAATAGATTTCCTTTAATCAATCTACCCATTTCGACATATTTACCAAAGATAGTTCCATTGCCTAGAGTTGGGTTAATACTTGTTGCCGTCCACACGGGGGTATATGTGTTCCAACTACCATAATCAAATGCACCAGTCGCACCTGTTGCACCAACCTGCCCTGTTGGTCCAGTAATTCCTTGTTCACCTTGCGGACCAGTAATTCCTTGCGGACCTGTAGGGCCTTGGAAACGACCAGTGTTGTCCCAGTTAAGATTAATAGCGTCCCATACATAGAGGTCACCACCAACAATATACGCTTCTCCAGCAAAACCTGTAGGACGTTCTTCAATAAAGACTCCGTAAACTCCATAAGAACCAGAAATAAAGAGACCCTGACCAGTATCACCCTTAACGCCAGTAGCGCCAGTAGGTCCAATCAAGCCTTGCTGACCAGTCGGTCCAGTAATTCCTTGAATACCTTGAATGCCTTGTGGACCAGTCGCACCTACTGCACCAGTCGGTCCAGTAATTCCTTGAATACCTTGAATGCCTTGTGGACCAGTAATTGAAAGACCTGTGGCACCCGTAGGCCCTGTAATACCTTGAATACCTTGTGGACCAGTAATACCTTGAATGCCTTGTGGCCCAGTTGGACCAGTAATTCCTTGTGGTCCAGTTAATCCACGAATACCAGTAGGTCCTTGAATACCTTGAATGCCTTGTGGCCCAGTTGGACCAGTAATTCCTTGTGCACCTGTTGGACCAGTAATACCTTGAATACCTTGAATACCTTGCGGTCCTGTAGCACCTACCGCACCTGTAGGTCCAGTAATACCTTGAATACCTGTAGCACCAGTCGCACCTGTTGCACCAACCTGCCCTGTTGGTCCAGTAATACCTTGAATACCTGTAGCACCAGTCGCACCTGTTGCACCAACCTGCCCTGTTGGTCCAGTAATACCTTGAATACCTGTAGCACCAGTTGCACCTGTAGCACCTACTGGACCTGTAGGTCCAATTGGAGCAGCACCAACTTCTACCCAGTATGAGTCGTAATAAACATAAATTTTTCCATTGGTAGCGTTAAACCATGAATCACCATTTTGTGGATTTGCTGGAGGTGTTGTTGCTTCAAGAGCAAAACTTCCATAGCGACCTGTAGGTCCTGTAGCACCTGTTGGGCCAACAATTTGTCCAGCATCAACCCAAGAGTCACCATCCCATATATAAATATTTCCGTCAGCATCAACAATGTATGCATCGTTAATATTATTTCCAGATGATGGAAGAAGTGATGAGGTAGCAACACTTCCCTTAAGAACAATTGATGCTCCTGATTCACCAGTTGCACCTGTAGCACCAGTAGCACCTGTTAAACCAGTTAAACCAGTTGCACCAGTAGCACCAGTTGCACCAGTTAAACCAGTTGCACCAGTAGCACCTGTAGCACCAGTAGCACCCATAACACCAGTTGCACCTGTTGGACCAGAAACGTTACCTACGTTTGTCCAAGAATCTCCGTCCCATACATAAAGATTTCCTTGAACTAAATATGAATCACCTTCTGTTGAAGGGCCTGTTGGTAGTGCTGCAATTAGTTCTGCTGATGTTTGATAAGACCCTGCAATTGCAAGACCTTGCCCCTGAGCACCAGTAGGTCCAGTTGGACCTGGAACAGTTGAGGTAGCGCCAGTTGCACCAGTAGCACCAGTTGCACCGACTGCACCAGTAGGTCCTTGAATACCAGTAGCACCAGTTGCACCCGTTGGTCCAACTTCACCTTGAATACCAGTAGGGCCTTGAATACCTTGTGCACCAGTAGCACCAGTTGCACCAGTAGCACCTGTAGGGCCTTGAATACCTTGTGAACCAGTTGCACCAGTGGGACCAACAGAGCCTGTAGGTCCTGGAACAGTTGAGTCTGCACCAGTAGCACCTGTAGGTCCTTGAATACCAGTAGCACCAGTAGCACCAGTTGCACCAGTTAAACCAGTTGGTCCAACTTCACCTTGAATACCTGTAGGTCCTTGAATACCAGTTGCACCAGTAGGTCCAACTTCACCTTGAATACCTTGAAGACCTGTAGGTCCTTGAACACCAGTTGCACCCGTTGCGCCAGTCGCACCCTGAACACCTGTAGGTCCTTGAATACCAGTTGCACCAGTAGGTCCAACTTCACCTTGAATACCCTGCGAACCAGTCGCACCTGTTGGTCCCTGAACACCACTTGCACCAGTAGCACCAGTTGGTCCTGCAACTGTGCTTGCTGCACCAGTTGCTCCAGTTGGTCCAGTTTCACCGATATCGCCTTTTGCACCTGTAGCACCAGTTGCACCAGTTGCGCCTTGAATACCAGTTGCACCAGTAGGTCCAACATTGCCTTGAATACCTTGTGCACCTGTTGCACCTTGTGCACCAGTTGGTCCAACTTCACCTTGAATACCTTGAATACCAGTTGCACCTGTAGGGCCTTGAATACCTTGTGCACCAGTAGCACCAGTTGCACCAGTTGCACCTGTAGCACCAGTTAAACCTGTAGCACCTGTAGGGCCAACTGCACCTGTCGGGCCTTGAATATTTCCAACGCTATCCCATTCGGAATTTACTGCGTCCCAGACATAAAGATTTCCTGCAACGATATAACTATCGCCAGGATTTCCTGTTGGTTGTGCTGTTTGTAATGCAACTAATGTTGCATAAGAACCAAGAATTGTTACAGACGTACCAGCAGCACCAGTTGCACCTGTTGGTCCAAGTAAACCAGTTGGCCCTGTTACACCTTGAATACCTTGAATACCTTGAATACCTTGTGCACCTGTTGCACCAGTTGGCCCTGTTACACCTTGAATACCTTGAATACCTTGTGCACCTGTTGCACCAGTATTTCCTTGAATACCTTGTGCACCTGTTGGACCAACAGCACCTTGTGGACCTGTAATACCTTGAAGACCTTGTTGTCCTGTTGCTCCCGTAGCACCAGTGGCACCGACAAGACCTCTTTGTCCTGTAGGACCAGTTGGTCCACCCGCTGGGCCTGGCATACCTGTCGGACCAGTCGCACCTGTTAAACCTGTAGGACCTGTGGCACCCTGTGGACCCACTGAACCACGAGGAACAGACACCGCAGCCTGAGATGCAACTGCTCCACTTACTGGGTCAACATTTGTAATATCTACATCGCTACCATCATTATCTGGTAAGTAGAAGTCAAAGTTGTATGCTTTTGCTCCGTAAACACGGACGCGAACTGTGTAATACCAACCGACAGGCGACAGCGCTCTGTTATCAGTTGTAGGTAAATCAATACTGAATGCACCAGTATTATCTAATTCAAGTTGTATAGGCCCTGATAAAATTACTGCATCATTAGTATCTGTAATCTTTCCAGAGGCAGAGAAAGTGACAGTTCCAGAAGCGGGAAGACCATTTACCTTAGTAAATTGACCCTTGACCGTTCTAGTTGTCACATCTTCTGAATAACTCATTAATTCTCCAGTTACGACAGCAGCCCGGTGAGATACAATATCCCTCTTATCGTTCCTATTTTACGGGGTTTTGCCAACCCTTAGTTTAGGTTTTGGCAACTGTTTTTAGTTTTATTAATTTCTGCTTGCTCTGATGATACTTATATCTTTTCGTGGGTCCCAGCCTTCGCCAATAACCATACTAAGAATTCCTGCTGGAGACTCCAGTCCAGTTCGGTCTCTAAACCAAGCCGAGCCTGGGTCCAGGGTCGGGCATTGTGCCCAAAAACGTGGCCCGATATCCATAGTTTTAAAGTGGTGGAAGTGGCCTGATAGCCAGACATCGCAATTACCAAGTGCAGTTTGTCCCGCTGCTTGACCAGATAAATACTTAACAGGGTCTTTAGATTGATGACCATGAAATAGACCAAGCATTGTTCCATTGATATTTACAGCAAGAGTTTGATGGTCACTTTCTGGAAACCTAAACTCAACATGAGCCAGATGCGGGTTTTCTGCACAAGCGTCTTGAACAGCACTTGCAATTTCTACGTTCCATCCATCTGCTGGGTCTGCTGTTACCTGACGAGTTACTTCATCGTGGTTTCCATTTACAACTGGAACAATAATTTTGTCTGAGATTTCAGCAAAGGCTTTAATCTGCGACATCAAAAGACGACGTCCTACTCTAGTCTGTTCAGTAAGTCCTAGGTCAGAACCTGCTTGACCTTGTAGTCGCCCATTTTGAGAAACGTTGCCTTCAACATGGTCTCCTAGAAGAGCAATTACTGTGGTTCCAATATTGCGTCCTATCTTTCTCAACTCTTGAAGGCGATGGACTCCACCTTCAGTGGTTTCCAAGATGCGGGCAACTGAATCAATTGTTCCTCCCCCGCTACCTTTCTTACCAAGTTGCTGGTCGCTAGGTGCAAAAACAAAAGCCAACTCTCCTGATGTAGTTTTTTGTTTTGCCTTCGGTCTCCACTTAGAAATTTCGTCAACAAGTTTTTCTAAATCTAAATCATTCTCTTTTAATACACCTACAGGAACAACATTGACACGCATGGACTCAAGCCACTCGCCTTTAAATGTTTGCCACTGCCCTCTTCGCAAAGAAGTAATTGCCCATGCGGATGGGTCTAACTTAAACTCTGCCAAGATATTTGCTGCATCTGGCATCTCACTTCCAGGCCGTGGCGTTGAAACAACAAAGCCACCTTCTGGTCCGACATCCATACGAGGACGCCACGCTTCGGGAATATTGAGAGCCTTTAGGTCAGAGCCATTTGGTCCTGGGCTAACAAGCCTTGCTAAACGCTCTGCTAATGACTCTGTATCTTCAGCCACTATTGTTTACCGTCACTTTTTATTTTAGTTTTTTGAATTGCTACACGACGAGCACTGTTCTTACCGATGTAGCATCGGCACTGCTGCGAGCGATGTAGACGGATTGATGCAAAAGCAATGTCATAGCCTTCATCAAGAAGGATTTCGTGGACCTGTCTATTAGAAATTCCACCAGGAACTGAGCGAACACCCATTACGGTTTCAAGGGCTTTTCTATCTTCTGTTGCAAGACCTGCAAGGATTTTTGCAATTCCGCAAGGAAGACCTGGAGCGGAAGGGGTTATCTTATTTAACTTCTCTGCCAGACTCATATTACATACCTCTCTATGTTGTCGGAAACCCTGCTGATAAGTCAGCCAGATTCCACACCCACAACAATAACAGGTAAAGTGCTTTTTTGGGAAGATATGTTAGATTTTTATTTTTAAGAGTTTTTTCTTTTTGAGCCTACTGCTCTTACAGCCTTTAACGGCTTTGGCTCAACCATTGCTATAACTAGGTCTTTCATAATACCGACCTCTGATGCAATTTTTTGATTACTAAGTTCAATCTGCGAAACTTGGTCTGCTAGCGAGGAGCCCCCATTAGGCCAAAGTTGATGTTCAACTTTATGCATTCTCTCTGATAAAGTGCGACCTTCTTCATCTACGCCAATAGCCATTTCTACCCTTTTTGCAATTTTATACATAGAATATAAAAAGCCTATAAGAAGGGATACCCCACCGACGATGGCAACAACAGAAGTGAAGACCATATTTGCTTCAGACATAGGTACACCAATACAATAGATAGTAGGTAGTTAACACCCAATTATTTCATAACATTATGTTATCTATTCTCAAATACTGACTAATTTATAGGTTAGAGCCACCTAAAAAGGCTTAAAGATGTATAGTGGTTCATATTGACGAAATGACACAAATTCGCCAAACTTTGGACCTCAACCGTAAAGCGAAGAAGGGTAAACATATAAATGCTTCAGACAGGTAAAAGGCTTAGCGTAAGAGCGACTGCTATGAGATACGGAATACCGCCACGAGTAGTTACAAGAGCCATATGGTCTGGAGAGTTATCTGGCATTAAAACCACCACAGAAACGGGAAGAGAGCGTGTATACATTCTTGTTAACGATGCGGATGCTTGGTTTAACTCGCTTTCACTAAATCAAGAATCTGTTTCTATTGGTGGTGCTGAATGAGCCAAGACATTAATAAATTAGCCGCTTCTGCGGAATGGTATGGATACCAAAATTGGAAAATTCTTCCTTGCTATGGAATTAATAGCGGAAAATGTACTTGCGGTAATTCGCACCCAGAACCAAAAGACATTGGTAAGCACCCTGCAATAAATCAGTGGAATGCTGCTGCAACATCAGACTTAACAAAAATTTCTAGTTGGTGGCACTCAGACCCTGACTACAACGTTGGTGTCTACTGTCGTCCATCTGGTTTTCTTGTAATTGATATTGACCCGCGGTCTGGTGGTGTCGAGTCATTTGAAAAATTCCAATCTTTAGTTGAAGGCGCATTACCGCCAACAGTTGAGGCACTAACTGGTCAATACATGAACAACGGTAAAAATGTTCGTGGACGACATTTATATTACAAGTGCAGTCCTGATGAAGAACTTATTGGAAATCTAAATAAGGCTGGACTAAAAGGTATTGATATTAAGCACAACGGTTATGTGCTGATTGCTCCTTCACGTCACTTCACTGGCATCAGTTATGAGTGGGTTGAGGGTAAGGGTCCTCACGAGATGGAGATGGCTGAAGCGCCTGAACAACTTTTAGAGTTTATTCGTAAGCGCAACTCTCGCTCTGGCACAAAGGTAGGGACTGGAGATTGGGAATCAATCTTTGGTGACCTTGAGTTTGATAAGAAAAAACTTGATGTTGACAAGATGCTTGGAGAAGGTCTTGTTGAAGGAGAGCGTGCTGTAGGTCTTTATCAAATTGCTTGCGCTTTAGCCAATAAGTTCCCTATTGATACTGAAGCAGGAAAACTTGCTGTAGAGACTTTAATGATTCGCTTTAACCACGAAAAAGTTAAGCCTCCTATGCCACTAGAAGGACCTAATAGCGTAACAATGCACACTCGTCGTGCTATTGAGTTTGTTCTTAAAAATCCTAAGAGTGATTTTACTAGTGAGCAGTCTTGGCCTGGATTATTAGACTGGGCTAATAAAAGCCAAGAAGAGTCTCAGGCAAAGATTATTAAACAAAACTCTGATGACTATTCAGTAAGAACAGAACTTCAGCCAATGACTGGAGTTGTTAGACCACCTGCTGTTCCTATGTATCAAGAAAATGATGACGTTGCTTATGGCGAAGTTATTGCAAATACACTGCATGATTTGCCTGGTGATGTGGATGCAGTAAATCCTCAAGATGGTGGTCAAAAGGGGATGCGTTCATTTACCGATATTGGTAATGGACGTCGCTTAGTTGATACATATGAAGACTCTATTCGTTACACGCCTGGCATCGGTTGGTTCCACTGGGACGATACATATTGGAAGCCAGACCCTGAAGCGCTAGAGATTAGAGAATTAGCAAAGCGAATTCCTTCTCTTATTGCAAAACAATCTACTCAGTATGCCGATGCGGATAAACAAAGTGAAGCAATCCGCTGGGCAAACCTAAGCAAGTCAATTGCTCGACTTCGTTCTGGTATTGATGCGGCTAACTCTGACCCCCGTGTAACCCTCCCTGTTCAAGACTGGGATAAGGATGAGTATTTACTTGGTGTAAGAAATGGTGTTATTGACCTTCGCACTGGTGAACTTTTGCGAAATAGACCAGACCTATACATCACAAAGCGTGCACCAGTTGGTTATGTAAAAGGTCAGCGCAATGTTCGTTGGGAACAATTCTTAGACTTTGCAACTGACGGCGATAAGGAATATCAAGATTGGCTACAGCGTGCTGCTGGATACTCTCTTACTGGTTCTCGTCGTTACGATGTTATGTTCTTGGTTTATGGACCTCCAGGCTCTGGTAAAAATACATTTGTAGAAGCCATTGTTAAATGTCTTGGAACAAAAGAATATGCATGGCCACTTGACTCAAGCATTCTTGCTCAAAATGATGGGCGAGCATCTGGACAAGACCTATACCACTGGGCTGAACTTCGTGGTCGTCGCCTTGTATGGGTTGACGAACTTCCAGACTCAGAGCGTTTGAAAGAAAACTCTGTTAAGAAGTTAACTGGTTCATCTGAAATTTCTGCTCGTTCTCCTGGAGAAAAGCCGTTTACTTTTGAATCTCGTGCAAAGTTGTGGGTATCAACTAACCACCGACCAATCATTACTGATGATGCTATGTGGCGTCGTATTCGACCTATTCCATTCTTAAAGGTTCCAGAAAACCCTGACCCTGAGTTAAAAGAATATATTTTTGACCCAGAGGGTGGGCTTCCTGGTGTTCTTTCTTGGGCTATTGAAGGTGCTATTAAAGTTCTTGGCTCTGGCTCTCGTGATGGTCTTGGAACTTGTCGTGTAGTTAGCGAAGCATCTGATGTTTACCGTAAAAACGAAGATAGAATTGGTATCTTTATGGCAGAAGAAACTAATGAAAATGAAGGAGTCAATGTTCAACTCAAGACTCTTTACACTGTCTATCGTGCGTGGAGCGATGACCGAGGCGAACGTCCTATGACTCAGATTGCTTTCCACCGCAGATTGGTAGAGAAGCAGTATCAAGTTGAGGGCGTTGGCTCTAATGCAATAGTTAAAGGCCGTTCTTTAGTTCCTCGTGTTCTACCTAGCGGCACTCCAATGGATGTAGATTGGAGCATTGCTGCTCGATTTAGATGATTAAAAAATTAACGAGGTTTAAAAACTCTAGCGCCCCCGTTGCCATAGCCGCCCCTTATACCTGGGATACGGCGGGCAGCGGGGGATTTTGCTGTTAACTTACCGCCAACAAATCCTTGCGGTGGTTTGATAAGCAATGCAGTCATTGCGTGGACAAGTGCGTCAACACGGTCAGGAGATTTACTTGTTTCTCCTGGAATCCAAGATGTCATCTGGTCTTCTAACTCTGCAAGATATCCAATGTGATGAACACGTTGTTGTTCGTATGCAAGAACAATAGGTTCTGCACGAAGAGCCTTACCATGCTTAGAGTGAACTTCAAATACTTTAATGTTTGGGTCAATAGAGTTGATAGCGTTACGCACTAGTGCGCCACCTTGGTTTACTTCTGCTACAACTGGGCACCCCCACCGGCGAGCCATTTCAACAACTTTGTTTGCCCACACTTCGGGTGAGCCGTGAATAGTTGCATCTTCTAATACCCACGCCTGTCGCTTATATAAATCTCTATCTGCTGTTGAAGCGCATACAACAATTCCACACTCATCTCGTGGGTTCTCAGCAACTGATGGGTCAACACCAATTACACGCAATGGAGTCTGTCCTGGGTATTGTGCAATACGGGTTGATTCCAGCATTTCTAAAGTCCATAAAGCACCTTCAACTGAGTCAAGCATCTCGCCATAAAGTTCTTGAGCAGCAAGACGAGTTCCAGCATAAACGCCAGTAATTGTGTCTAGATAAGTTTCGCTAAGGTTTCCTTGGTTGTCCATTGTGCTTCCACGACTAACAACAACTTTGCCACCCTTCTTTGCTTCATCAAGAAGCGAATAGAGTAGAGGAACACGCTTTGGTGTTGTAGTAACCATAATCTGTGGGTTTGCTCCAAGACGAGTTCCAACACGCAAGTTATCAAATGCAGTCATGCCAGCAGCATCAGGTGTTTGACGCCAAGCAGCAACCTCATCTCCCCAAGCGTGTGTGAATTGGGGACCACGAAGCGAGTCTGGTTCGTCAGCAGTAAAACAAGTTGCGGTGTTTCCGTTAGGCCAAGTTAAGCGACGCTTTGATGGTTCATATAGTGGGCGCTCGCTAGGTGGGGTTACATTCATAATCCCCGATTCACCTTCAACAATAACGTCACGCACATCGGCAGCAGTACGAGCAACAAGAGCAAAACGACGCTGTCCTTCAGTTGTATATTTTGCTTGCTCTCTTACCCATTCAGCAGCGCTACGAGTTTTTCCAGCGCCACGACCAGCAAGATAAATCCAAATATTCCAATTACCTTCAGGGGCTAATTGTTCAGGACGGCCCCACATACTCCAATCCCATAAAAGTTGGTCCGGGTCTAATCCTGATAGGGCCATTGCTCTTTCTTCTGGAGGAAGTTTGGCAATAATCTCCATCATTGATTCAGCCACGAATTAGTCCTTTGTAGAGCACGCTGTGCGCCATAGTAGAGAGGTGTTGCAGATTTAAGTCCTAGACCTTTTGCTAAATCTTGAAGTGAAAAACCATTTTGATATTCAATAGCGAGTTGTCTGTGATACTCGGTAGCACCAATTTCTTTTGCAGTTTTTACTCTTTCAATTGCTGCTGGAAGTTCTGACCTGTGAGCACGACGCTTTGGTTTAATATCTGAAATTGAAACTGTTTCCATAATTACACGACGGCGAAGTCCAGGGTAAGCAACATTAAGAGCCTTGGCTAAAGAAGGAAGACTTCCACCTTTAGATTGGAATTCAATTAATAGTCGTGTATATTCTCGACTGGCTTCGTGGGCAGGAGTGTCTTGCGTCCTTGAGCCATATGCTTTTTTAGCCAGCGGAAGTAGTGGCTCGATGAGTGTTTTGTATTGCTCGGTTAGTTGCTCGTCCATCATCTCTCCATACATAGTTAATTCACTATATATAGAATAACTTAAAAACAGACGGTATTAGTCCTCGGCGTCGTCTTCTTTTGGATTTCTTATTGGGTATGTAATAGCCCAGGCAACAAAGGTTCCAAGAATTGCATATCCCACTATGGTCTTTGCTGAGCCGTCAAGAACTACCCAAGCAATGAACATACCTAAAAGTGTCCACAGTTGGTCAATCATGTCTCTTATAATTTTCATGGCTTTGGTCTCCTTCTAACGCCTCTACTATCACCTGATGGGCCTCCCCCACCAGAACTTCCTCCACCAGAACTTCCTCCAGTAGAACCGCCAGTTGAGCCTGAAGCGGCAGCAGCAACTGCATTCATCGCTGCACCAGCAGCAACAACAGTTGCAACAATTGCTTCAGTTGACTCTTGTCGTTCTTCATCTGACATATCTGCACCAATACTGCCTAATGCAAGTAACGCTTGAGCAGGGTCGTCAAACATAGTAGACAGTAATTCTACAGGATTTGCAAGCACCTCTAGTGCTGCTGCAACCTCGGCGGTAACAACAACTTCATTACCATTTGCATCTTGACGAACTTCTACAGGGGTTTCTGCTGGTAGGTCTTCGTAGGCAATTCCAGCATCCTGAATCTGCTCTTTTGTAAGTGTCTCGCCTGGAGCAACTGACTCAATAAGAGCATCTGCAATAAGGTCTTTTTCAGCCTCTGTTAACTTTCCGTCAGCAGAAAGCGCATCTGAAAGATTATTAACTTCTTCAGATGTAATTTCACCATCAGCATTTAGCGCATCTAAAATCTCTTCAGCATCTGCTGCTGTAATTTTTCCATCACCAAGTGCATCTTCTACAGCAGTATCAACAACTTCTTCTTGTGTTGGTTCTGGTTCTGGTTCTGGTTCTGGTGCAGGTGGCTCTTCAGGTTCTACTGGTGGCTCTTCAGGTTCTACTGGTGGCTCTTCAGGTTCTACTGGTGGCTCTTCAGGTTCTACTGGTGGCTCTTCAGGTTCTA
>Ga0102831_1000117_pt1 | contig 38870 bp, 53 predicted proteins | sample ColrivemetaGS747_FD_84508 | JGI IMG/M metagenome (GOLD analysis project Ga0102831, IMG submission 84508) | Estuarine microbial communities from the Columbia River estuary - Freshwater metaG S.747 | ecosystem: Environmental > Aquatic > Marine > Intertidal zone > Estuary | place: USA: Columbia...
GTTGTCAACAAACCTTGGTGCATTGTTTCATGATCCTCTTTCCGTGGCACCCGATGGTGCTTATTTCTTTTCACTCCCACCGGGATTGTATTTTTACAACGGTACACAGTTGATTGACGTGTTTTCTAACTTGAAGTCAATGTATCCGGAAGGATTTATTAACTCTACTGAAGATGACCAAATACATGTGTCGTACGCAAATGACCGTGTTTGGCTGGCAATGCCTTTTTCAAGAACTACATCTGTGAATTATCCATCGATTTGTTTTGTTTATGACCCAACAATTAATGATGGTTCTTGGACTGCTTTTCAGATTGCTGATGGTTATGCACCAATTAGTGGAACCGATTGGACGAACTCTTCTGGTGTATCTAATCCATACATGATTCACCCTAATATTCCTCGTGTTCTTCAAGTTGATGTTTATACAGAGGAAAAAGATTTGCTTGCAACCGTTGAAACAAACTTTAGTTCATATTATAGAACTGGTTGGGTTGATGGTCGTTCTTATTCGATGAAGAAGATGTGGCGTAGACCAGACATTGTTGTTAAGCAGGTTGATACTGCAAGAACAATTAACGTCAAAGTGTTTCACAACTTTGAAGAAGCAAATGGTAACGAACGCAAAACGTTTAATATTTCACTTGATTCATCTGCGAGCGGAATGCTTTGGGGTGAAGGTCGTTGGGGTACTGGCAAATGGGGTGTCCAAGCAGCGGGAGCACAGGTTCTTCGTGGTTCTAATCTTGGTCTTGCACGTTCTGTGCAATTGTTGTTTACTGGTCCAGGTGGCTTGTATTGGGGTATTGACAGCATTGCATACAAATTTAATACACGAAAGGTTACTGGATAATGGCTATTACTATTCCACACAGTTTTACTAGCGGAGCAATCGCTTCAGCGTCAGAAATGAATGCAAACTTTAATGCCGTTAAAGCATATGTTGACGACATATCTGATGGTACAAATATTGATTCTGCTGCAATCACTAACGCAAAACTTGCTACTAATGCTGTTACTACATTAAAGATTGCTGATGCTTCTGTGACTTTTGCAAAACTTGACTCAGGAGCACTTACGAGTATTGTAGAAAATGACCAGACCATTTTGGCAAGTCAGGTATTTGGCTGATGGAATACATTGTTGTTCCAGCAATCAATACTCTTAAGTCGACTGATGCTGTAGCAATTCGTGAAATTACTTTTACTTTAATCAAAGAAATAACGAAACTAAGAAAAGAATTAGAAGACATGAAAAACATGCAAAGAGAAACATCAAGAAGGAGTGCTAACAGATAATGGCTTACAATCCAGCACTTTTTGAACAGCAACGCCGTGGGTTGATGGATAACTATTCTGCCACTGGTGCAATGCAGGCTTATGCTAATTTTATTTCAAACCAACGTGGAGCACGTGGTTTGCAAGACCTTCGTGAAGGTTATCAGAAACAACAGCAACCTTTGGTTGCGTCGTTTGGTCGTCGTGGACTACAAGGACCCAATGTTCGTTCCGGTGCTTTTAGAAAAGCAATGGCTGATTTTGGAAAGAATCAAACACGTGAAACTGCTGATTTTCAGCGTTCATTGGATGAACAGAACCAACAGTTTGGTTTTAACAACAGGCAGCGAGAAGCACAATACCAATCAGATTTGGCGAATCTTGAAAGTGATAAGGCTTCACAAATAGAACAAGATGCTTTGGCATTGATGCAGATGAGAGCAGGAGTTTAATATGGCAGCAGATAGAGGGACTAATCAGCAGGGCAAGAAAGTTGTTGCTACATCTCCTGGTGTAACTACTTGGCCAACACCAACGAGAGACTTTCAACCAACTACTGCAATAAGCGATTACGGTACAAATGCTGACCGTCTTTCACGTACTGCTTGGTTGGATTCTACCAACAGGATTAACAATGACCCGTTCAATTATGATGCCGCTACTCCTGAACAACGTGCTGCTTACAACATGAAGCATTATGGAGATGAAAGTGCACCAACTGTTGGTTCCGTTGATATCAAAAATCCAAATGCTGGTCTTGCTGCTGCTTTGGGTGCTGGTGGTGGTGGAACTTCTGCTTCGGGTCTTGAAATGCTTAAGTATCAAGACGCACAGCGTCAAGCAGTACTTGACAAAGTTAAGGAACAAGCACGCTACAAAGCCTTGCAAGATTATTACCAGACTGGTGACTGGCGTGAACTGTATAAGAATCTTGGTTCACAACTAGACGCAATGCAGACTCAGGGAACTGGTCAGATTGATGATATTTACAATCAGTCTTTGGCAAATATTGGTGCGGGCTACGCTGACGCTAGCCGCATGACTGGACAGGGTTACAATGCGTTGAACCAGTATCTTGCACAAAACAATTTGAATCCATACGCTGGTGCATCGTTTACTCCGACCACAGTCCAGGATGGTTCACAGCAGTTTATGCAGGCTTATGGTGTTGACGCACCAGAGGTTGCACAACAGGCGGCCACAGAGAATGCTTATAACCAACAAGGTGCACAGGGCTTTAACACTATGTATGACCTTTTGAGTCGTGCAGCACAGCAGTCACAACAGTCAAGAATGAATGAATCTCAGATGGCACAGAACTTTGCTAATCAGGGTTTGTCGTCGACTCGTGCTGCTTATGAAGCAATGGCTGCTAAAAGCAGGCAGGAATCGCTTTCTGATTTGCTCAATAAGATATCGTCTAGTCGTTTTGACCTTTCTCAACAAGAAGGAGAAAAGGGTCAGACCCTTCAAGAGCAGATTCTTGCCAATACTGGTAATGATGCTCCGCTTACAAAGCAGGAGCAGATTACAAAGCTTGCTGCACAAGCACCGAACTTTAAGGCAGCGATTGCCCAGTTTGCTCCTGACTATATTGCCAAGAACCCTAAGGCTTCTGTGGCCGAACTTAAGAAGAAGTTTCCTGAGTTGGCTAAAGCCTTCAAGTAACGAAAGGGCTTATTGAGTATGGACGAGCAGACACTTGCGCTTATTGCGGCGATGCAATCTGGGAAATTAACAGACTATTCCTCGGCAACAATGGACCCTGTGCTGTCTTATTTGATGGGGACTTATCGCCCTAAGCCACAGTTTGATGAGACGCAGATGTGGGAGCGTTATGCTCCCAACACTCTGCTGGCCGCACAGGGAGACCCTAAGGACCCATACACAATTGCTGCAGCAAAGATTCGTGCTGGTGCAGCACCTTGGAGTCTTTATGATGAGATTCCAAAAGATGTTAAACGTGGTTCTTGGACAAAGTTTGTTGACTCAATTGCCAATGAACAGCAGATTGTTAAATCGAAGATGATGGAACAGGCATTAGAACAAGACCCATTTGAGAAGCAGGGTCTTCCACGTGCTGATGCAAAGTATCAGCTTGAAGACATGTACAAGTACAACCCAGATGCTTTCAGCAAAATCATGGAAGGTTTTGATGCAGCATCTGCTGCTGAAAACAAGAAGAGGTCTGAAATTCGTGGCATGTACGGTGATGTTTTTGCAACAAATGAAGCAGACAAAATGAAAATGGCAATGGAAATTCAAAAACAAAATGCTCGTGATAATAAAAAGAAAGAATCAAGCGATTCCGTTTTAAGCACTATTCGTACTGGATTCGGTAAAGGAATGAGAATATTTCCGATGGTTGTTAGTCAGTATTATGGTGACGAATTTGACCAAAAGAAAAGAGCAACAGAGGCACTTGGTAAAGACGAATTCAAAGGACCCATTAAAGATTTAGGTAAGTCAGCAATGAATGATGCTTATGCAACTTTTCTTGAATCAATGCTTGCTCGCAAACCAGGAACTGCAAGTCGAAAGGTGTCTGACGCCGAGAGACTTGCTGGTGTAATACAAACAGAACTTGAATCACGAGGTGGTAGTCCATTAAAAGATGCACTTATACAAGCCGCAATGATGAAGGCTGTATTGAAGCGTGGTAAGTAAAAACCAAGATTCCAACGAAGTTCTTAATGCCCTAAAGCAAATTACTGCTAGCAAGGCACCAAAGAGACAGAGTGTTTTGCCAGATATTGGTAGACCCATTGTTCGTGAATCTTCTCTAACCGAGAATCTCCTCAAGCAACTTGATTCGAATCCATACAGGAAACCCGGTACGTTTTTTCCCAAGACACTAGAGTCTTCTGATAATTCAAAACTAGAAAATGCTCTTACTAACGCTAAGAATGCGAGTAGTATTCTTGGCACTTTGGGCAATATTATGAATGTTGCTGACATACCTAAGCGTGCTGTTATTTCTTCTTTGAGAGAAACTATAGATGCTCTGGATGGTAATGAAGAAACCAAAGCATCTTTTTCTGATTGGAAAGAACAAGTTGGAGATAGGGAATACGGTTTTGGTAAAGCATTTCCGATGAAGGGTTGGGCTGGACGTGCAATGGGTTTGACTGGTGACTTGTTGTTTGACCCGGTTAACTGGGCAACATTTGGTGGTTCTATTCCTTTTAAGGCTGTTATTAAAATGAGTGCTAGGGAGTTTATTGAACTGTCAGCAAAAGAACTTGCTGAAGGTTCTACAAGGAAATTTATTGTTAAGAAGACTCTTGAAAATGGCGATGTGTTGGTTAAAGCAAGAAGCGTTCTTGGCAAGAATGTTATTGGACGAGATGGTCGTGCTGCTCTTGGTAGGTTTACCAAGAAGAGATTAACTTTCTTGCGTGATGCTGGTGAAGATGGTTACAAACATCTTACCGATGATATGATTACTAGAATTTCTGGTGAAGTTTACGCAGATGGTAAGCGTGTGTTTTTTAGAAATCCTAACCTTCCCGCTGGATTTGCGGAATCCATCGGTGTTCGGGGTCCAGGTATTTATTATTTTGGTAGTCGATTTAAGGTTCCTGGAACAACAGGTATTGGTCGTTTGGGCGAAGATGTATTGACTGAACTGCGTTTGTATGTGTCGACCACAAAAGCGGGTAAGGCTATTCGTACGGCTACAACTGGGCAAGGTGTTGGTCGTATTATGCGGATGGGTGTCAAGGGTGTTGACAAGAAAACTGGTGAAGACATAATTCTCAACGCATTGGTGCGGGCGAGAGTGAATCTTGCCGATGGTTCTTTGTTGTCCCCAGCGGAAATAAACCAAGCAATGGCCGTTATAGAGATGCATGATTTTGCACGTATACGTCGTGTTGTCCACGTGGAATCTGAAAGCAACAATATGTCTCCACTTGCAGATGAGCTTGCTGCTGTTGAAAATGGTTATAGGTATTTGGACCAGGTTCCTACAGCAGAAATACAAGCACGTGCTGCGTCTGGAGATACTGGTTCTGTGGTCGCCTTGAAGGTTAGACAGTACATGGACTATTTGTGGTCAAGGGCTAATGCTCGTTCAAAGGCTGTTGGTGGAACGGAAATTCCATACAACGATGGATACTTTCCACACATGGAAACAGCACAGGCAAAACAAGACAGACTCTTAAAGGGTAATGACGCATTCGACGCCATGTTATATGGCGACGATGCGATGGACCCTTTGGCAAGGAACCAGATTCCAAAGTCAGACCGTAGAACAGTCTTTAATGAACGTCAGTTGGAAGAGGGTGACAAATGGTTTGGTGTAACTCTTAGACAAGCAGATTTGACCGCTGACAGACTAAATGAAATTGCACGTGCAAGTGGCAGGGTTAATTTTGACATGTTTGAAACAAACACAACAAAAGTTCTTGCAGAATACTTGCAACAGTTCTCAGACCAAATGAGTTGGTATGACGCTTTGGAGTATGGAGCTAAAGAGTTTCCAGACCTTTTGAGTTTTGGAGAAATGTTGATGAAGATTTCTCCAACGTATTCAAATGAAATTATGAAGAAGCGACCTAACCAGATGTTTAGGGCTCTTGAAACAGCGATTCGTAAGCATTCGTTGTTTTTGGACAACTCGCTTACGAGTGTTAGAAATGAGTTGATTTCTAAGCATGGTTCATTTGAAGCAGCATTGATTGCAATGCGTGAGGGCACAATGTCGGCCACAGAACTTGACAGTTTGTTGAAAGCATTGAATGAGCAGATGGCTGTTGCCGAAGGTCTTGATGCGCAATATAAGCAGATGCTTGCAGATATTTCTGCACAATTTGAAAATCGTGATGGAATCAGTGGTTTTAGTTTGTTTCTTGAGGGTACAAGAAGTGTTCAAGCATCTCAGAAGTTTGAGGAACTGAAAGCTTTGGTGAAAGAATTTTCTGGTTTTTCTTATGTTGACATGACTCCAGAAAGATTACAACAACTTGAACCATTGTTTAGGGCTTACGAACAGTACACAGAGGCTGTTGGCGTGTTGTCACGAGACATTGAGTTTTCTTCATTAGTGTCTGACGTATTTCCTGGTTTGAATAATCTTGGTGAGTACGGAGCGGCACAACAGTATGACATATTTGCAAAGATTATTGATGAACTTGGTGAACCCAGCATGAGTACTACTGCTCGCCAGTTGTCTTCTCTATGGGGCCCAAAGAATCCAATTGAATTTAGGACTCTTGGTGTTAGTCGGGAAGCAATTGATGCTGTTTCACGCATGACTATTGATGATATTAACTCATTTCTTGATGAAGTAAGACTGATGGATGTTGACCAACTTGCGGTACTTGGTGATGGTGTGAAATCTGGTACTGGTAGGGGCAACAACTTTGCACTTTGGTTGCAGGCTCTTATTGTTGAGAATGAAAAGCTTGCTAGTGGTGGGTTTGAATCTAGTTTTCTTGATGATGCGAAAACTTTTCTCGATATTAAAGTTCGCAAGAGAATGAACCCGTACGATTTTAACGCAGTTGACACAACTAAAGCTGATGGAACTTTTAATCAGTGGAAGTCTGCTGTTAAGAGACTTCTTGTTGGTGATGTTGAGGGTTTTGAGGATTTGTTGATTCAACAAAAAGCATTGTCAACGATTTACAAATGGCAAGAAATGTATGCTCCATTTGGAATTCAGATTGGTGATGATGTTATTGATGAAATAGTTCAACGTGAAGCAAGGGATTATGCGTTGATTGCTTTACGTAATGGTGATGAGAAAAGGTTTGCCGACCTCACCTCTGCAAAGTTTGGTCGAAATGGCGGTACTGGCCCACTTGGTACACATCGTCTGATTGAGCGTCAGCGTCAGATATTTGAAGACATGATGGACTTGCATGGCTTTGATGTTAGGACTGGCACTTTTGCGGATGGCAAACCCCTTCCGGTTGCAACTAGGAAGCTTCCAGGCTCTCAATCACCTCGTGTTGAAAGCGTTATTAAAAACCTGTCCGAAGAACAGCAAAGACAATGGGCTCGTGTTTCTCAAGAAAACAAACAAGTACTTGATTATGTTGATAGTCGTATTGAATTTATAAAGAATGCAAGAAACAACATGCAGTCAGGTAGTGAACTGCAAACGATTTGGGACTCTATATCCGAAAGATTTGTTAATTCATTAAAGTCGATTGAGTCTGGTGAGTTGTTCAATATTGTGGACGACTCAGCATCTGGTGGAAAGATTTTATTTGATGATTTGATTACAGAAATGTATGAGGTTGCCAAGCAGATAGGTGACGCTGCACGATTGAGTCAAGACCCAATTGCGGCTAGAACTATTGAAGATAACTGGAACAGTTTTATTGATGAAATGGCAAATCAAATTGAACGCACTAGGTTTATCTTGCAGAATTATAGTCCTGAAAGCCAGATGTATAAGCAACAAAAATTCCAAATTAGAATGATTATTTCTAATAAGATGTTGCAAGAATTTGATGCAACTAAGACAATTTTCTTCAATGGGTTTAACTCTAATCTTGATTCAATGTCTGATGAGATGCTACGTCTTGTGCGTATGCGTAGGCAGGCTTCAAATGTTTTGAATAACCCAGAGGATTATTTTAGGACTGGGCCTGGCAGATTCGATACCAGCAATGTGGACGAATCAATACTTGCCGCACCTCGTTCTTTAGACGAGGGCGGAAGAGTTGTTGACACTAGAACTGGTGAACTTGTTCCGCCTACAGAGCAGGAGCTTGATGTGATAATTGCAAATTATCGCAACAGCGACCAGATGCCGATTGCACGGTCTGCTGAGAATAATGCCAACCGTGCCCACAGTCTTGTGCATGTTGATTTGAGTAAGATGCCTGCAGACCAGATGCCTGGTGGTGTTGTGTTTACTCCAGACGAATGGGACAACATTGTTCTTGGTGGCGCACTTGAAACTGGTAGTCCTAAGTTTGATGCTTTCTTGACAGCATTGCGTAGTCAACGTGGTGGCGATGTTTCTGACGACAGGTTGATTGATGGGTTTGTTGATTTTGTTCTTACTAACTTTAGGGATACGGATGCAGTTGTCAAGAACAGTAAGGTTATTGCTTATCGTCGTAAACAGATTCGTTTGAACTGGAAAAAATCTGAGCATTACTCATGGTTGGAGAATTATAGGACTTACGAGCAAAGGAAGTTTGCTAAGGCTTTTGCAGCGAATGCTTCTGATGAAGTCAGACAGCTTGATGCTGCCTCGAATGCAATTACTTATGTTAGAGAAGCGAGTAAGGAAGCAGTTGTTGATGTTCCTGCTTTTACGGTATCAAGAAGACAGTTGTTGATAAAAGCGTTTGATAATTTTATTGAGACTATGGAAAAAGTTCAGAAGACTATTCCCAAGAAAGAAACAAGAGTTGCTTTTATCGAAGAAGCAACTCCAAGTATTGACAAATCTTTTAACCCTGGTGCAAAAGAAGTTGCTGATGAGTTTGATGATTCTGTTGAGACAATCATTAATGATGCTCTTGGTATTGGAGAGGGTACATCCAAAAGCCCAAAGGTTAGCCAAGTTGAATCACGCACTTTTCTTGGCAGAGATGGTGAAGGAATGGAGGTTGCTGATTTTGAAGCGCTTCCAATAACTGGTCTTTCTGGTTCTGATGAGGTTCTTCTTTTGAGGAACAGGGAAAATGCAAGGGTTGTTGACTCATTTCTTAAAGGTTCTAATGTTGAGAAATCAACACAGCAACTTGAAAGAGAAGTTCGTATTCTTGAAACCTTGATAAATAACAAGATGGATACTCCATGGACTACGGGTAAGAGTAAGCGAGTTTTGGTTCGTTTACGTAAAGCAGAAATAGCAAAGCGTGAAGGATTTGTTGTTACTCCTGCGGGTTCAAGACTTAAGGGCAATTGGACTTATGGGCCATTACCATTTGATGATTTTGAAAGTGCAATTGAATATGCAAAAAGAATAGTCAGGGAAGAAAAACTCGTTCTTGCAAAACCCAAGGATGTTGAACGTTTGAAGAAATTTCTCGAACAGGCTGCGTACAGGACGAAGTACAACATGACTCCCGAACTGCAAACAGCAGTAAATATTGTTAGTGGTCCTTCTGAAACTCAGATTGACAAGATGCTGTTTTCGGTTAATAGTTTTATTGATAATGCTTTGAAAAAGCGTAATGGCAAATACAATCGTAGTTTGGCTGTCACACCCGAAGATGTTGATTATTACATGTCAAAATTGAGAGAACCAGATTTTGATTATGAGGTTGCTGAATTAGCAGAACTTGATGATTTGCGTAATGCAATCAACTTGAAGAAACTTCCAGAAACCGAAATGGTTTCAGTCCCAAAGGATATGTCTCCTGTTGCTACGGACGTCCCAATGGACGCCGCAGCCAAACTGCAAGCAGAGTTGGAATTACTTGGTAAGAGTTCGACCACAGAGGTGGAGCGATTGGGCAAAGATGTTGCTGAAGCCCGTTCTGTGGCCGACAGGTTGCAAGCAAAGTACGACTTGGGTGTTGCATCTAATGAGGCTGTTGATGAGGACCAGGTTAAATTTCTGCAGAACCGCATTGAGGTTTTGCAGAAATTGGTTGATGATTCACAGATTGAAGTTCGTGCCGGACGTGGTAAGCAGGCAACCCTTGATTACTCAGATGGTATTTCATTTGAATACACGAAACATCAAGAAGCCAAGAAGTTTTTGGAGCATGCGAATGAGGTGTTGTCTTTGCTTGGTGCTAAGACGAATGGTGACTTTGATTCTTTGGATTCGATTCTTCGTGCGCAGATTGCATCTGAACTTGAAGTGCATCTTGCTGTTGCCGGCATGAAGTCTGCACAACATGACAGGCTTATTCTTGAAGGTGTACAGAAAATGATTGACGACGGTGGAAGGCTGTTACCAGATGGACGTGTTCAAATGGCTGATGGTTTGATAGTTGATGGTGTTTCTGTTGATGCTGTTGTTGAAGCTGGTAAGGGCATTAGGGCTGGATGGGATTCTATTAGTAAGAACTTCCCTGAACTTTATGGTTCACCTGAGATGGTTGAACTATTGAATAATGCAGCACGTTTTGAAGACCCTGAGTTTATTAGGAAGATGGCTTACTACATTGGGCCGTACACAAAGTTGTTCAAAGCCTTTGCTGTTCTGTCACCTGGTTTCCATGTGAGAAACGGATTGGGCAATGCAATTCAACTTGCATTGGCTGGTGTTGAAATGGACAATGCAATTCTTGGCACAAAGATGTTTAAGCGATGGATGGACGCATCCAAACAGGGCAAGAGTTGGAACGAGTTTATTGTCACTCTTGAACCACAGATGCAGGAAATAATGAAGACTGCAAGGAATGGTTCTATTGGTTCTGGTGGTGGTATCTACACAGAAGTAATGAAAGAAGCTTCTGGCAATAGGATTATGGATTGGTGGTTGATTAGGAAGAACTATTCCTTTGGACAGGCATCCGACAATTACAGCCGATTTGTATTGTCTTTTGACTCTGCAATGAAAGGCAATGACGTGTTCATGGCAGCAGCACGAGTGAAGCGTTTTTATTTTGACTATGAAGACCTGAGTACTGTTGACAAATTCATGAAGCAAATCATGCCGTTCTGGTTGTTCTATTCACGCAACTTGCATACGCAGATAACGAACATGTGGTTGAACCCACGCCCATACCGTATTTATTACAACATTAAAAACAACATTGCGGATAGGGAAACTCCGAATCCACCATTTGTTGAGGAGATGGGTGGATTTAGATTGCCATTTGGCGATGGCTTGTATGCCATGCCAGATTTTGGATTTACACGTGTTAATAAAGAACTTTCAGATTTAGCCAATCCGATAAGAATGGTACCTAGATTAAATCCTTTGTTTGTTGTTCCATTTGAACAGTTGACCGGACGTGACTCTTACAGTGGTACTAAGTTTACTGATGCTAATGACAGGTTGTTGAATGCTTTGACAAGCATTGCACCACCTGCACAGCAATTTGACAAATTGATTACAAACGATAACCCAATGTCACAGCTCAACGCTTGGCTTGGTTATCTTGGTTCGCCAGTAAGAAAATACAACTAAGGAGAAACAATGACAAAGAAGCGAGTTTACACAGGTAATAAGGATGGGGCAGCCAAAGGCTTGCGTCCTGGCATGAAAGTATTTATCAACGAGGTAATCAAGTTATCTAACGGTGCCCTCTGGAATAATGGTGACTGGGGCGTTCGCCCAATGCGTGGAAAAGAGTCCCTTTCTGTTCATGCAACAGGACGAGCAGTTGACCTGTCGTATCGACACATGCCACCAAGTAAGGGCATTAAGAATGGTCGCATTGAAGCATTGCGAGTTTTGAAGATTGTGGAAGCCAACGCTGAAGCGTTAGGCGTTGAAGCAATTTTTGATTACATTGTCAAGCCGCACGGACGTGCATGGATGTGCGACCGCAATGCATGGTTGAACTACAAGAAGGAAACTATTCACGGTGGGGGTTCGGGGGACTGGCTTCACTTTGAGATTTCGCCAGAAATGGCTGATGACCCGGCAAAAATGAAGGAAGCGTTTGCGAACTTGGTGATTCCTGCGGAGAGTCCGAAGAGTCCTGAAGAGCAACTCTAGGTTGTTCTAAAACAACTGTCCTGATAACCATTCCAGTTGGTATGTGAATTGGCATACCGACTGTTTTGGGGTCATCAACTTCATCTGGGAAGTATGAGTTAACAACTGTTATATAACCAGCGAGCATGTCGGGTACGAGCCATCCGACAGTAACTACTGTTGTGTCTTCTGGTGTGTACTTCTCTAGGTCTGTCCAGCCGTTTTCACCATCAAAGGCGTCACGCCAATGAATAACAATTAGTGGCCACTCTGATTTTACGTGTTTACTTGTCATAAGGGTTTATACCTTCTTCGAATAGGTGTTCTTCTATTGTTTCAATTATTCCTGCCATGAACGATGATATCCTAATCCACGCTGTTGCGTCACCAGATAGAGCGTGTTGCCAGTATTGGCACAAATCTATTGCAGATTGATTATCTGCACCAAGCATGATTGTTAACCCACCCGACATATTGCTGATTGTTTTATCTGCGTTCCTGTTTATTGAATCTATTTGTTCCTTGGGAACAATGTCGTAAATCCAGTCATCCGACATTTTTCTTCCTCTTCTTATTAGCAACATGTATACACCCGAACGGCAAACCGTTTTCCTGTATTCCTTGACCCACATCAATGTGGCCGTAATACGATGCAAGAATTTTGGCAACCTCATTAATATTGACCGCACTGTCAAATCCCACTGTTACCTGATTCGTTTTCATCTAAGTTAAACCTTTCTTGAATATATGGATGACTGCGGAGATGCAATGCTAGTCTCTCATATGCTGCATTTCGTAACCGCCAAGCGTGTGGCTTGGATACGCCCATTCTTTCTCCTAGTTTTTGTAGGGAAATCATTTCCGAGTTTAGGGCGTTGACAATAAACTGGTCTTGTTCTGACAGTTTCTCAATACAGTCTGCCACTGCTTCACGTAATGGTTGTAGTTCTTGAATTGATTCTGCGATTGGTTCTAATGCGCCCGCCATCATCAACGCCTCTATTGGCGTTTCTGGTCTCCTGCCCCCTTTAAGCGTTGCTTGAAGGGATGGAGAAAGATGTACGTCTCTATTCCTCAGAGTCGTATTCTGGGTTTATCATCATGTCCATCACTTCTTCTGGTAGAAGCAAGAAACCTTTTGCTGGATTGGCAGAGTTCCAAGCAAATGTTTTCATTCTACTTTTAGGAAGTGTTGCAATGTATCGCTTTAGTCTTTCAACTGAAACGGCAAGCATTGCACCATCAAGACAATAAATATACACCCACCATTTTGCTTCTGTAACTTCAAGACCACTTGGCTTCCAACCATTACCTCTTGGGTTTTGTTCAGTTTCAACGACCATTCGACCATTGCGGTAGCGGTCTGTCTTGACTTCAAATGAACCATCAGCAATTGATTGAAGGAAATCACGGGTGAGTTCTTCACCTTTCTTTCCAAACTTCAAGTCGTCAGAGAAGTTGTACCTGCGTTCTGCTGGGAAGTCCCAGCGTGACTCTTTCACGAAAACAACACAGTTGCAATTATTAGAGTGCCAATAAGAAACATTATTTTTATCATATCTTCTCCAAATAGAGACAAACGATTTGCTTGTCGTCTGTATACGCTACACCGTTGAGTGCATCAAGTACTGACTTTGCATAGTTGTCAATATCTCCAGTAAGTCTGCCTTTTACAACTGGGGCATCCGGGTCTCTTTCAACTTTTTCTATAAAGAGTTCAGTGCCTTCTTTGGTGAAACGAAGTTTCATGGACAGTAACCCATCCTCGAAACATGGGCCAACATATGCGTTGGCAATTGCACGTTCGTATTCAACTGTTTCTTTTGGCGTGAACGCACGACCTCTGCGGGTCATGCGTGGTCGCCCTTTTGACCTTGGTCTGATGTTGAATACCTGTGAATATTTCATTGGTCTCCTGTCATGGCTTTGCCATAAGCGTCTTCAATTATCTTGGTCAAATGTACCACCGCATCTTCTCGGTCACGGAACTTACCCCATCTTTTATCTGCGTCCACAAGGATGATGTAAGCGTAGTTGATTGGTACTTCAAACTCACGCATGAAGTGACACATACGAATGAGGGTGCTTGACCTGTCCGAGTTTGGCAGCGGGCCTTCACGCCACATGCGTTCAATGTATCCATTGGCATGTTGTAGTGCTTCTGCAACAGATGTTGAAGTTGGTAAATCTAGGACTGCACGTTGTTTTGGACGATGCATCTTTGCCAGCGGTGCCAACAAGTTGACGCTGACACGATTGTCTATTGCTTCATCAAGGAACTGCTTGAGAGTCATTGGTTCGTCGCTGTCTTGGAACATGATGTAGCGAACTTCTGGTAGTTCGTTGAATCCATTTGGATACGGCAAGCGGACATAGTTTCCCATCCCGGATGTTTCTTCTTGCTTGGGATTTATTTCTTTGGGTGGCAACCCAATAACTTCATGAGCGCTGAGCAAGGCTCTGCGCATCATGACTCCAGGAACCCAGTCGTTAGCGAATACCCACACATGGTAGCCTTTGCGGGTTTTCTCAACGAATGAATGAACGCCCTTGACTTTGAGGGCGGTCTGTAGGTTGCGAGCTGAGTCAATGTCATCAACATCGATATCCGAACAGCCCCACTTGACTGTGTTGCCTTGAGTCAAAGGATAGATGCCAATAAGTTCTTCACCATATAGGTGGCGGGCAAAGGTTTCGTAAGTGACACTTGAACGGATGCAAGCACCTTCCCACGCACCGTATGCATCTGAACGTCCCAAGAACAGGGACATGAATGTTTCTACACCATCATTCATACAGCCCTTTCTGCTGGTATTGGATTGGTAATTTGCCATCTAGGTAAGTGAGACGACCTGTGGCCGAATCAAGTTCAAAGTCAATGTCATCAACAAGTTGACCAGCAGGTCGCTTGTTTTTGAGCAAAGAGACACTAAGGGTGTGTTCGTGAATCAATGCCTCATGCCTGAGGTATTCGATTCTGTCTTGAGTCCGTTCCGAGTGAGACCTGTCGTTTTTCTCAATGAGTTCATGCAACTCTGCAGCAATTTGATACTTTTTGCGACGTACACCGATAACGCTGGTGGCCTGTTGCTCACCACCGTAAGCACCTGAAGACATGGTTAGTTTTGCTCCGTCTGCACCAGCGTTTCTTGACGCTTGGTGCAAGACCAGCATTGGTATGTCATGTCTGCGACCAAAGCCTTTTAGGAATGTTGCTTTGTCCGGAACAGTTTCACCTGCTTCTAGTAGGTCAAGATAGTCGACCACAATGAGTTCTGGTGCTTGTCCCCATACATCACACACTTCGTCGTATGCCCGTTCCATATCGGAACCGTTGAGTGGTTGGTCAAAGACTGCGAGGTTAGGGAAGTACTCTTCTGCTGTTTGACGCATGAGCTTTATTGCTTGTTCATCATTGGAAGCGATTTTGGCTTCTAGTTCACGTGCGTCAATTCGATGCAGGATGCATGTGAGTTTGAGTAGGACTAATTGCTTTGGTTCATCAGGGATGAACATGACAATATGTTTGTCCATGTTTTTTTGTAATGTATTTAGTAAGACCAATGTCTTACCGCCATGTGCGAATCCCAGCATCATGCAAATTTCGCCAGGTGCAATACCTCGTAGTTCTTCGTCAATCCGAGGGATACCTAAGTGGACTCTATCTTGAGGTGATTGTGCCCATCTAATAAAAGAATCCGCTGCATCTGCAAGCGGACTATACATTCTGTACTCGGAATTGGGGGAGACCAATTGATTTGGTCTCCCCACATTTTCCCAGCCAGCAGATATTTCTTCTGCCGACAGTCGCATTAGCGACCTCGTGGTGGCCAGTAAGCCTTCTCGGCATCAACTGCCTTGAACGACGGACGCTTTGGATTTGCAGCCAAACCGTCACGGTTGTCGTAAACAGTTGTTACACCGTCACGCTTACATGCTTTGATGAGCCACTCTGGCAAAGGTCCATGCTGTAGTCCCTTGACAGTCACAGTTCCACTTGAACCACTCATTGGCGTATTTACTTCATCTGCGTTGAAAGTGTCTTTTGCCATCTGAATGATGTTGTTGTTTTGTGTCTGTGATTCTTCGCCACCATAGATTTGTTCCATGATGATTTCTGTAATTGATGAGAACAACGTGGTGAATTCGCCAAGTCGTTCGTCAACTCCAGTTGATTTATCTGTTAGGTCTGCTGCAATTTTTGCACAGACTTGGGTGATTATTGCCCTGTCCTTATCCATTATGCCTCCTCGGCATTGTTAGTTTCGCCCGTGATGTACGAGCCTTTGCATTTATCCCACACTGGACACCATCTCTGTGAACAGAGAAAGTGTTGGTCATTGGCAAGCCATCGACCACCCGATGTGTTGTTATTGTACATTAGCACTGTTCGTGCTAATGCTGTTGCTTGTTCAACAATCCAGTTGCCATGGGCTTCTGTTCTGTTGACACTCACAATTTGTCCAGTACTGGACGCATTGCGAATCATGACACCAAACTTGAATGTGGCTGGGTAATCAATTAGCCCCATTTCAACTGCTGCTTTGGTGTAAATAGATGATTGGATATTTTGTGATTGTTTTTCTGCTTCGTAATATTTACGTGCAGCAGTTTTCCAGTCCCAAATACTTTCTTGATGAAAGTAATCCATAGTTCCTTCAAAGTGAAGTTCGTAATCGTCAATCATTCCGACTTGAGTAGAGAACTTGAATTCAGGTTCTCCACCTAAAGGTACATGAGGGTAGATATCTCTAGCCCATGCTTCTGCCATAGATGCAATGTGTTTGTCCCAGTTTCTAGGTTCGGTGTTGGTGATGTTGATTTTTTTGCCTTCAGCAAGTAAATGTTGTTCGCTCGAACGAAAAGCCCACACTGAGCGTTCTGCAATGTCTTGTGTACCAATTTCTTCACGCAGGACATTTTCAATACCAGCGTGTACTGCCGTGCCCATCATGGCAGAGTCATTTTCTCTACGAGATTCCGGGTGTAACGCTGAAAGTCGTGCACGCTCAGGACACATAAGTGCATCCCCAAGCCAGCTTTGACGGATAAATATTTTATTGTCTTCTATTCTCATTTTTCTCCGTTGTGATTTGTGGACGAACTTGTTTGCACCCCAAACCCTTTGGGGTTTTGGGTGCACATGCTTTGCTTGTGCCCCCCCCTTACCCCCCCCATTGTACACATTGTGTGTGAACTGTCAGGTATTAGGTGGAGATACTTATTCCTCGCCCCAAGGGCCCCATCCGTTGTCATACCTGGCATCGGCATAGTTATAGATTGCTAAGGCAGACCTGAGGTTGATTGATGGGTCTTGAAGGTCTGTCAGACGCTCCAGGATGCCCCTAGACGAGAGATACTTGACCCAGAAGCCATTTACTTGCATGAGCCCCCAAGAGCCTTTATTTGGGTCATCTTTGTTGATTGCATAGAGACTGCATTTTGATTCTCGCCACATGATTTTGTCTAATTTGTCTAGCAGGCTACGTGACCAGCCTTCCTGAACGGCAAGATGCCACCATTGAGGACATTTGGCGTCCACAGGTGGGCGAACCATGGCTCCTTCTGGGGCTCGCAGGTTTCTGACTAGCAAAGACCCTTCCGAAGTGGGGTTTGTTGGGGGCAAAACACCCCCAAGAATTAGGCTAAGTGTGACTGTTATTTGTGCTATCAAGTAGAATCTCCTTGTAGTGCGAGGGACATGACAGTTTCCATTTCATGCTTTGCGGACAAAAGCTCTGTCAATTCTGTATGCACGGATTCTACTCTTTCATCCATTGCATGCCTCATGACTTTTTTGGCTAGTTGGTCCACTCCAATTGCGAGTGATTTGATAACTGTTCGCAATTCTGACAGCGTGAGTGAAACTTCGATTGTTGGTTCTTGTTTCCTCACGGTAGTTGCATAACTGTTTTTGCTGTCGACATTGCCTTCACAAAGTCGTAGAATATTTCAAGTGCTGTCTTAAGAGAGCCTTGAGCGTTACCTGTGTCGTAGGTGATTTCTTCTTTGCCCTTGAAATGGATTGCTGAACCCATTTTGCCGTTATGTAACAAAGTTACAAGGCGTACACGCACACGTTCCGGATGTTGTGATGGTGCTACATCATCATCATAATCTCCATCTTTGTCGATTGGTGCAGCCCAACCGCATGTGCTGACTGCAAAACTTTTGAATCCAGAATCAACAAGTGCTGCCACATTGCCCATGTCAGCGAGCATCTCATAAATGTCGCTGTCTTCTGCCACAACTTTGCACCATGGGATTTCACCGTGGATGTAGTCGAACCCGAACAATGTTGCTTTTGGTAATTGGAATTCATCATCGTGTAGTTCCACGATTTTTTCTGTGATAGCACGGTCAATTTCTTTGATTGTTGTCTCAAACTTTTCCGTGTAGTTGATTGCCTTTGTCATGCTGGTATCTCCTGTTTCTGTTTCTGTTTGGATTTTCTGTATTGTGTTTTGCCGTCATACAGGGTCACTCCCCCCCATATGCCGAATGATTGCGTTGCAACTCCATAGTCAAAACATTTTTTTTTGATTGAACATGTTTTGCATATTTCTTTTGCTTTTTTTGTTGTGACGATTGCCTGTTTGTTCATAGGCCATACAGGAAACCACCACTTGGTTGGTTGGTTTTTACAGTTTGCTTTACTGAAGTCTGGTGCTTTATGCATCGAGCTTTGTTATTAGTCGATTGCCGAGAGTGTTTAGGATTTGTTCAATGATTCGGTTCTCCATGTTTATTGCCATCTCCGTAATTTTGTCGTCGACACGTGTAGCGATATCCATGTTTTCTATGTAGGTTTGCATTGCGTTGTTCATTTGTGTTCTGAATCGGTTATTTGAAACAATTGCAAAAGTCAATGTTTCTGAGATGTTTTCGCTACCAAGTATTTCTGAACTTATTTCTGAGTAGTCAAGATTGTCCCTGATATCTGTAGTGATTGAGTCGTAGTCAATTGACTCCATAACCCAGTCACGAATCTTGCGACAGAAGTCTCGGTCATTTCTGATTAAGTCTGAAACATTGTCTGCAACATCAGATGCTGTTGGGATGCGACCATTTACATGTCGCTCTACTTGGTCAATAATGGTTGTTTCCATTGACTGATTGAATAGTGATGGCATTGATGCGCTGTCCAAAGACACATCGAATTCCATAACTGATGGGATGAGTTTGATTGTTGTCATTTTGTTTCCAACTTTCTTACGATGATTGAGTAACCGGTTTCACCCTCATGGATTGCCCATTCGAGTGGGTACTTTGCATAGATGTTTTTTCTTTGAGCAACTTTTTGTTGAGTTGCCATCAACTCTTTCCTTGTTTTTGTTTCTGAAGTGAATTCGATTATCCACTTGTTTGGTTCTGCTGTCATCATGATTTCTTTGACAAGCGCTTTTGTTTTTTGTTGTCTGATTACTGGGTTTTCGATGTATTGAAGTTCCATGATTTCTCCTTAGTAGTAACTTGGGTGTGTGTTTGTACCGGTTGGTGTTTCCCAACCGTGTTCTATCAATGTTGTATCTGATTCAATCCATAGTGCGTCCCAACAATCGCAAGCATCCATTGCACATAGCAAGCATGCACTACATGTTGCACAGTTTGTACGAAGCTCGTCATTGGGAACAATGTCTTGGATTCCACATCTTTGACAATCAACCATGTTGCGTGTTGCGTCATAGACGGTTGTGTACAACTCTGCTGCTTCGTAGCATTCCTCGGCGCTCAATGCGCCGATTGGAATCAATGCTTCATCGTCATCGTCATACATTGTTGTTGCTTTGTCCCACGATGATGCATACGACGTTGTTTTGTAACCGTAGTCCCAATCATTCCAACCACCGCCGTACATACCTGTGTGTCGCCTGTATGTAATTGCTGCTGGTTTGTATGACTCATTTGACCACCACACATCAGAATCCCAGTGACCATCTTTTTCGTTGAGGATGTACCAGTCATACTTTGCATCGTCATTGACGGTTAGGAACGCAAGCTTCGAACCCTTAGCCCACGTTGCCATCTGCTGGAAGTATTCACCATCATCAAGAGACGAGATGCCACCGATTGCCGGCATAATGTCTTCAGCGAACACTCTGGTATCAGAGCGTGTCTCATTCTTTTCCATTTTGACAGGCAAGATACCGTTGTGGCCGAGCACGGTGTTTTTGTCTTCACCAAGTAGGAAAGGATGACAGTTGTCAACTGTGTTTGTACCGTGAGTAGTCCAACGGAAGTGGAAGATTGCAGGCCCTTGCATCTTTTTGCGAGCGTCCACAAACTTGTTTGCAACTTCTTCAAAGTCCATACTGCGAACAATGTGAAGTTTTTTACCTGTTGAAATAGCAAAGCCGAACCCATCAGGGTTGGCTTTAGCGGCGACACGGAACCTGTCCATGTCTGGTGTTACGTAGTCTGGTATCAGTGTGAGTAAACACATATTAAACTAACTCCCTTTCTTTTACTCTTTCTGAAATTCTTTGGTTGAGGATGTGGAACTTTGAGCGTTCGATTGTCCATTTGTTGAATGAATCGAACATCAATCCACCTGATACGGCTTCTTTTATGTTCACATCTTTTGTGTACTCAAATAGTGCTTGAGCAAATTGAATTGCTGCTAGCACCGTGTCTGTGTTGAGTGATGGACGGAAGAACCGTAACTCAATTGTTTTTGTGTTTTGCAAATTGACCGCCATGAACCGTTCCGAGTTCATCACATGTCCCTTTGCCATTTGAGTCAAGGTGTTGCCCTTGATTGTCTTTTCCTCGTAGTGGTCGTATCGAGCATTGAGGAACATGTTCATGTCAAATCGTGCATAACGAGTTGACTCACGACCAGCGAATTGCACAAGTGGAATGCGATTTTTATAGATGAAGTAAATGAATTTCATCAAGTGTGAATCGTTGATGAATGCATTGCGTGACAAGTGCAAATGCAATCCACATGTGCTTGCATTCCAGGCATGAAATCCACGAGACTTCAAACCAGAAATTGCTTTCCAGTTGAAATCTTGCATGAAGAATTCCATTGTGCCGGGATGTGAAACAATTTCGAAGCCATGGTCAAGTGAACCATCAGATTTGAGGTAAACAGTTTCCATTCCGCTGATTACAGTGTTTGCTTTTACAAACCTTGCACCGTTCATTCTGTCACCAGAAACACATTCTGTTTCCAATTCGACTCCGATATACAACTCAGGGCTCATTTTGTCCCCGTTGTATTTTGTTACTGAACGATATGCCGAACGGAAGTCACCGTTTTCATGCATGAAGATTGGACGTTTCTTGAATGCCCACGGAAGGATGAGACCTTCATCATTGTCATCACTGTTGTGGTTTGTGTATGATTCATAGCAATCTTCACCACACCACCAATCGCCACCGATATCGACCATGTCCTCGATTTCGTATGTTTCTTCACAGTTTGGGCATGTGATTTCTTCATTATTTCTTGGCACTGACTTCTCCTTTTTGGATGGAAAAACCCATCATTTGCTGGAGTTTTTCGTTTTCTTTTCTGAGGTAGGTGATTTCTTCTTGTGCAGCCCTCATTAGGTTGGTGGCTTGTTCCAATGCTTCGTTGATTTCATTGATGGTTGGTATTGACATGTGCCCTCCTAGTAGGACTGTTCTTTTTGCGGCGAACCCGACTTGATAAGAGTTATATCAAGCAAGTTGTTTAGTTTTTTGTTTTCGATGATGAGTTTTTCGTTTTCTTGCATAAGCATGATTACGACCTCATTCATGTATTTGATTTGCTTGCGTTTAGTAATCATTACTAACCTTTCGTGAGAGGGTGTTTGTGCGCCACCCACCAAGGGGGCGCACAAACAGACGAACACAATTCACAAATTCAACTCACGTTGCAGGTTGACCCAACTTGCAACGATTTCTGCTGCTTCCACAAATGGTGGCACATCAATGTTTTCCCACATTTTGTTGACAATAGTTATGTCATGATTAGTGAAGAACAATGCATACTCCTCGTCGTACGTGTACTTGTTGAACACGCTTGTTAGTAGATGGAATTGCCAATCATGGTCAAACATGGTTTTGATAGTTATCAAATATGTTTTGTTTTCAACGATTGGGTCGCCCACCCGCCAATCAACGAGTAGTTTTGAAAATTCAGCACTCATTTAGACCCATCCGAGACTTTCCCCCTCTGTGTTGAAAACCGATTTCGACTGACCCCCTTGCGGGGTCATGTCGGAATCGGTTCGTGTTTTGACCTGAACCATTACGCACTGTTTTGTGCGTAATGATGTAATCGGCAATTTTGTGTTTCGCTAACGAACAGTTAGCGAATACACGAAATAGTGCGTAGCACGGTGCACGATGCCCTTCACACACAAAGGGCCGGGCAGCTTGCTGCCCAGCCCCTTTCGTGTGTGTATGACAAACACACTTATCGTGGGTCGAATGCCCCACGAGCCTGTGCTTCACCAATGTTTGGGTTCGGCTTGTTGCTGATTACCTTGAGACCAATGTCCAAGGTGCCCTTGCCGTACTTGTACTTGACTTCCTCGCCTGCGGAATTCACATAACCGTAGACGATTGGCGCAAGAACTGGCTTGCCTTCAGCGTCAACAACCGTGCTTCGGGTCGTTGCGTCGTAGGCGTAAGCATGCCTGATTGACGATGCCTTCATCGTCAACTCGGAACCCTCATTGATGTTGAACGAGGCAATTTTTGCGTAGGTCATGTATACCTGCCACTGAATTCCCTTGCTGTTGGCAACGAAGCGTACGAATGCGCCGTTTTTTGCCCCTTCATCAATGCTTGCCACCGTCATTGTCACGGTGTCGCTTTGTGGCACGGTCGAGGCTGGAGCCTTCGCCGTGTTGGTCTTTTTTGATGTGGTCATGATGACCTTTCTGTCCCGTAGGACTTTGTTTATTTATTTTTTTATTTTTTTGTTTGTGAGCTTCTCGACCCACGCAAAAGCGGGGGCGAGAAGCGAACAACATCAATCTGCCCAACCTTGACTTTCGTTGAGTTGCTCGAAACGGTCATCGTCTCGCCAATCAACATCTGTGGTCGGAAGGGCCAAGTCATTGTCAGACGGTTCTTGCGAGGCTTCAAAGTCTCGCAACATGTCCAAACGGTGAAGCCGAATCTCAGGGTCGTCCTCGTCGTCAACTCCGTCAATCTCGTCCTGAACGGACTGATAGGCAGAGCCGTAGTGTTTGTCAAGCACATAACGAGTAATGCGTGGTTCGTCCACAAAGTCTCCAATCTGTAGGTAAGTGAAGTTTCTCACGGGGGCGAAAAACCCCCGTGAGAAACGAACTCAGTGTTTTTTCAAACACCAATTACGGCTGACTGAAATGTCCTCAACAGCCTTGTCATAACCAAGCTCGTAAACGATACGACCAAAGATTGTCAAGGCGATTGAAGCGCAGGTGAACAAGCCAAACCAGTTCATGACGCAATCCCACGAGTGAGAGCGAAATGAGTGTTCAACAAGTTGACCAACCCATCGTTTTTCATTTCAAGGTCAGCAATCACATCGGCCTGACGCTCCATTTTGGACTGAAGCTCCTCAACCTTTTTGTACAACAGATGTTCTGTGTATGTCATAAAACCCAACTTTCAGATAGTAGGAATAAAGCCCAATGTTGACCTGCCAGGGCAATCGCAGGGTTCATGTTGTTTTGTGTCCACCAATGGACAAAGCATGTATTAGATGTTCTCCCACTCAATGAGTGACGAAGGAACAACATTTACATCCTCTTTACAGATGCGAGTCTCGATTTGAACAATGTCACCGAATTGTTGTAGCAAAGCGAGTTCACGACCCAACTCTGACTGTGCGTTCGCAATCTGGTTACGAAGTTCATAGACCCTGTTGTTTACTTGCTCAAAAGTTTTATTTTTCACGATAATCTCCCAAAGTAGTTGTGGTTAGTAAAGCCCAATGTTTTGCTTGCTAGGGCTATCGCAAGGTTCATGTTGTTTAGAGTCCACCAATGGACGATGCTGAAAATCAGCGAGCAATCAACCACTCAAGGTTGACAGTAGGGTCAAGAATCGCCTCAACGACGGTTCCAATGTTGACGCCATGCTCCTCGACGAAGCCCAAGCCATAGGTATTGACAACATCGTCAATGTCTAAGCCTGTCAACTCGGTCAGAGCCTGAACAGAGCGCCACGAGTCATCAGACTCATCAACCCAGACCTCACGGTCATAATCATGTAATACGGACATAACCAACCTGCTTTCATGTGAAGTGAATACAACAACCGACCCAATGAGTGAGAGTCAGGATGAGAGGGGGAAATTAGCAACCCCCCCCACCAAAATCCCTTTGGGGGGGGTGCAAGAAAGGTGAACAGTCATAGGGGGGCGGAAAAAGAATGGGTTGACCTTGACACGGCTGACCACACTGGTGCTGAACTGGTTGTGTGCCTGTATGACACGACGGGGGGGGTGGGGGTGTGCGCCCGTCAGGCTACCAAGGGACGGGCACTGGTCATGTCCGTAGCATCGATTTCCCCCAATCCGAGCAGGGTTTTTGCGACACGTGGGGGTACTAACTTTTAAGTACCAGCACCCTAAAATTGACACGAAATTTGGTACAAAATTTGGTGCAATGCACGTGCATCTTTTTGGCACCCGGTGCATTGGTTTTGTGGTTGACCACGGTGAGCAGTTTTGTGGTTTGGTTGGCGGTGGTTTTTGCCGCACCGCATAGGTTGGGTTAGTGTGGTCTCCCTTGTGGTCGACCAGTGTTCTGCGGTTTGTCAGCCTGAGGGGCTGACAAACCGAACATGTCTTGAGACAGTTCTGTTCTTCCCCCCATCCCTACCCTTCCCCCCAAGTGTTACATATCTGTGAGTGTTTGTTCGACCACAGGCGGTGGGGGTTGTTTTGTAAGTACTGGCGCCTATTTTTGACGTGCTGTTTTTCTAGCCTTTTTGGTCGAAACTGGAACACAGTTAGGGACTTTTTTGCCGTTTTTAATCTTGTAACCCTTTTGAACGTACCCTGTCCAACATGGTCCTTTGGTTGCCATCAGGAACCTTTAACCCATTTTTTGTTTTTTGGTTGGGCTGTCTTGGATGGGGACCATTTGACTTTGTCTGCCCAGTATGCAGCAGACATTGGCCCACGAGCAATGTTGCTGCGATGACGGGATTTGAAAGCTTCACGCTGTCCAGCGGTCTGATTGGTTCTGACACCTTGTTGACCGAATCGAATCGTTTTGACTTGACCACCACTTTTAGCTACAACGATGTGTGACTTGGTTGGGTGTCCTGGGGTTGCTTTTGGTTTGTTGTAACCAGAAACACCTGCACGTGCGAGTCTTGGGTCTTTTTTGCTTGTTGCCATATAGTATTTACCCTTTGTTACCTGTAACGAATTGCCTTATTAGCAATGAAGCATAATGAAGAACTAACGCTTACACAGCAACAACAGGTTTATGTTGAGTGGTTGTGCACTGCTCCAAGCGAGCGTTTGCCGGCCACAAAGAAGGCAATGGCATTAGAACTTGGTGTTGATATTACAACACTACGTCGCTGGGAAAAGAAAGAAGTGTTTCGCAATGTCTGGAAGGACACTGTGGACGAAGTACAAGGTTCGCCAGAGCGAACTCAGCGCTTGCTGGACACTTTGTACAGCAAAGCGCTTGATGGTGATACTAAGTCTGCACAGTTGTATTTGCAGGCTACGAACCGTATGGCTCCGCCTACGGTAACGGTTCAGACTAATAAGAAAGCAGCAGAACTTTCTGATGCTGAGTTGGATTCTTTGATTGCTGCGGTAGCGGAGCGAGAGAAGGCTCAACGTACACACTTGAAGGCATTGTGAATATGGTCGAATGTCCTGAGTGTGGCGAGGAGTATCCACCTGTGGCAACACATTGGATTTGTCCAGCGTGCGGGATTGATGACAGGGCACAGCCAAAGATGGCGGTGTTTGAATTGAGGGATTATGGCGACAACTAACGATGCGATGTTTACGGCCCTTTCGGGCTCGTATCCATCTGCCGGTCAGACCCTTGGCGACTTGTTGTATGCGTTCTGGTCTGAGAAGGGTTTGCAGTATCGTGGCACGCTAGAGCGTGATTGGTATATTAGCGAGGGTGCTGTTGGCACAACTCTTGGTGATTTGGCTAACGATTACTTTTCAAACCTGTATGACGTTGTGATTTTTAATTACTCTGAACCAGATGAGTGGTTGGAGTTGCAAGTGTTTGACCGTTTTGACACGGTTGAACAGCAAGTATTTTTTATTTAGGTAACGATTCAGGAGAACATATATGGCAACTTTCACAAAAATAGCATTCAACCCTGCTGGCGGTACTCCTGCTGGAACAGGTTTGGGTATTCCGGTCACAGCAACAACAGTTGGCACCGTGGGAACAGTTATTCACACTGCTTCGACAACACCTGCAACTATTGACGAAGTGTGGATTTACGCACAGAACTACGACACTACAGACCGTAAACTCACCATTCAGTGGGGTGCGGCAACTGCTGGAACACACGAAATTGAATACACCGTTAAAGCGGAAAGTGGTTTGTATCTAGTTTGTCCGGGTCTTATTATGCAGGGCAACGCTACAGCAAAGGTTATTTCTGCTATTGCCGCAACTGCAACTGCGATTGTTTTGTACGGGTACGTTAACCGTATTGCCTAAGGGGTACTAAGTGCCTTCATATCTAAGAACAACAGCAGGTGGTAAAGCCATCAGTGGTGGTTCATTGGCTCCACGCACGAATAGATACAGTGCTGGTTCGGTTGCAACAAATGCTCTTGGAGTTCTAACTCTTGACCTTCCTATTTTGGCAACAGCAACAGCAGCAAATGCTGGTTTTACTGTTGTTATTAGCAACTATGATGCAACAGTTACATACACGTTGTCAACAACTTCTGGTACTGTTGCCAGGTCAACAAATACAATTACACAAAGTGGTTTGGCTGCTAGCGCTTCTGCAACAGTTACTGTAACTGCTAGTAAAACTGGATTTACATCTGCTGCACCAGTAACAAGGTCTGGAACCGCAGCCGCTTCTTGTTCTTGTGTGTTCCAATACTCGCAAACAGAAGGTGGAAACTGTTGTTGTACTGGAATGTGCGGAGCAGCAAACCAAGTATGCTGTTACGACATTTATGTTTATGCACCAGCATCATCACCTTGCACTGGAAGTTGCAGTAACAGCGTTGGTGGATGGTACGCTTGTGACGGAACCTGTTAAATAAAATTCAAGGAGAATTATGTCAAACACTGAAGAATATGTAAGTCCAGATGGATACCCACAATCACCGTTTAATAGAAATGCACCTGTAAACTGGTATGCTTTTGTAATTGATGGTGAAGTTGTTTGGATGCAAACATGTCAAGTTTCTTTGGAGTTCTTGAACATTGTATTGAAATCTGACCCAAAGATTATTCCTGTGCCAGATTCTTTGGCTGGTGAAGTTCTTTCTGGTTGGACTTGGGATGGATTTGAGTTCCATGAGCCAACAGCCTAAAGAACTAACACCGTTTCAAATACATAAACAACGCTTTGGTGCTGCCAAACCGTGGCACGCAATACAGCGTGAACACAGGGTTGACACTGAAGTATCTATGAGTAGATATTCTATTTGTGAGGGTTGTCCTTCGTTTTTGAATATTACAAAACAGTGTAAAGAGTGTGGTTGTTTTATGAAAATTAAAACAAAAATTGATACCGCTGTTTGCCCAATTGGGAAATGGTAAAATCTCGCTGGATTATTTTTGCTCCAGTAGCTTTATTAGCATTGTGGTCTACCGTAGCAAAAGCAGACGGACTTGGAGATTGGACAGCATCTCAGTCTTGTGTCAACTCAGGTTCTGTTGAGGTTGTAGAGAACTCGATTCTTATTACTGGTCCAAATTATGGTGGTTGTTCTGGCGCAGCACATTGGACAAAAATTGAAACCACAATTCCAAAAGGTGTAAATAGTATTTCATTTAATTGGTCTTACTGGACTAATGACGGTGCTTACTATGACCCACCACAATATGCAGTCAATGATGTTTATACACAATTGACACAACAAAATACCGCCTCGGGTTCATTGACTGTGCCGGTAGTTGCTGGGGATATATTTACATTTAGGCAATATTCAATTGACACGTGTTGCGGACCGGGTCACTTACAGATAAGCAATCTTTCACTATGGGAATTTACAACAACATCCACAACCCTAACGACGACGACAACTACTACTATTGCCCCGTCAACGACTGTCCCTGTCACGAGCACTACTACTACGACGCTTCCAGAAACCTCAAGTACGAGTACAACGACGAGCACGACGTCTACTTCAACTACGACAACCACGACGACTACAACATCGTCAACGACGAGTACTACAACAACAAGTTCAACTCCTTCAGCACCCGTTGAAATTTACGTTCCCGAAGAGCCTGAAGAAACAACGACAAGCACCACAGAGCCAGTAGAAGAGGAACCCATTCCAGAGGAGACGCTTCCAGAAGAAACAACCACAACAGTTGAAGAAGAGACCACAACAACTGAGGAAGTGACCACAACATCTGAAGCACCTGAAGAAACTACCACAACGGTAGAACCAGATTTGGAGCCATTGGCTGAAGAAGAAATAGATGCCCTCATTGCTGAAGCCACAACTGTGGAAGAACTTCAGGAAGCACTAGAGGAGTTAACCCCTGAACAGGTTGAGCAGGTTGTTGACCAGATTCTGGCACAGGAAGAACCACCCACCCAAGAGCAGGCTGTCGCTTTGGCGACTAGCCCAGAGGTGCTGTCAGTTGTCACGCCACAGCAGGCGGTTGAAATCTTTGAGTCTTTGGATGTGGCCGAACTGAGTATCGAGGAAAAAGATGCGGTCACAGAAGCTGTCCAGTCTGCATCCGTAGAGGTGCGACAGGCGTTTGAAGAAACCATTGACATATTCTCCGACGACTTCGGTGACTACGTTCCTTTGGGTTCTGCTGTGCCAGTAAATACTCGCCGTACCCTGATTGCCGTAGCGGCTGGTGCTACAGCCATTGCTGTGTCTTCACGAAAGCAGTAACGAACTGGGCTATTAGCGTGAAGAAACTCTTATCCGAAATCCATGCTTTGACTTGGACACTTGCAGGTACTGGTATGGTGCTTATTACGTTGTCTGGGCAAACGAAGGTTTTGGGTTGGGGAATCACCGTAATAGCCGTGATAATCCATTTACTCGGCGTAATGTTCAAGGAGAACAATGAATAAGGCAAAAGATATTGCAGGCAGAATTGTTGCACTTTTTCTCACCAACGCCCTCGGCGTTGTGACTGGTGCTGCAATTATTGCTCCAGACCTAGAAGTATGGAAGTCGGCTCTTATCGCTGGCGCAGTATCCATTTTCAAGGTTGCAGAACAACTTGCAAAGGCAAGCATTGATGGTGTTCTTACCAAAGATGAAATTGATGCAGCATTTGGTGCAAGTCCTAAAAAGATTGCAGCCAAGAAGGTAGCCGCTAAGAAGGCATAATGGAACTCACTGACCTTCTCAATGAGAAGGAGTGGAGGAAATGCAAGGGTAGTGAAGGTGCGACCACAGATGAACTTGTGGCTGCATTTTCACACTTTTGTGCTACCCATTGGATGATTCGACACCCTGAGCGGGGTCGTATCAAGTTTGTCTTGCGTGAAGCTCAAGAGGAAACTGTAAGAGTCTGGATTGACTCTCGCTACAGTATTGTTCTGAAAGCACGACAGATTGGGTTCTCTACTCTGGCTGCTGCATTTACATTCTGGGAAACATTCTTTTGGGCTGACCGATTTACGGTCATGCTTTCACGTACAGAACGTGAAGCATCCAAGTTATTACAGAAGACCAAGTACGGCTACAAGATGATGCCTGCATGGATGCGCATGCGTGGACCAGACTTGCTTTCAGACAACCAGTTGAAGATGGTGTTTGCTAATGACTCCTCTATTGAGTCTTTGCCATCTGGCAATGACCCTGCTCGTGGTGAGTCTGTGTATCGAGTAATCATTGACGAAATGGCGTTCTTGCCCAACGCCGAAGAAGCATGGGCATCTATTGAACCTATTGCCGACGTTGGTGGTCGTGTTATTTGTTTGAGCACAGCCAATGGTGAGGGTAATATCTTTCATCAACTGTGGGTTGGTTCACAAACTGGCAACAACCGATTTACTGGTGTCTTTTTTCCGTGGTCTGCTGGAGACCGTGATGAAGACTGGTACGAGGCCAAGAAGCGTGACCTTCCAGACTGGCAGTTAGCACAGGAATATCCAGATAATGCTGAAGAAGCTTTTATCCGTTCTGGTCGTCCTGTATTTGACCTGGAATCCTTAAGAGATATTGAACCAGTAGAACCAGACCGTGGTTATTTAAAAAACCAAATGGGCAGGAATAACTACACATTTATCAATGATGGTGGAGCTTTAGCAATATATGAGTTTCCAGATATTGGGGAAACATATGTTATTGGCGCTGACGTTGCAGAAGGTCTAGGCCACGGTGACTATTCCTCAGCACATGTTATTTCTGCAAACACTGGATTGGTGGTTGCCCACTGGCACGGACATGTGGACGCAGATTTGTTTGGCGAGGAAATACTTCATGCAATTGGGTTTTTTTACAATTACGCATTGGTCGGGATTGAATCCAACAACCACGGTCTTACAACCATTAAGGGTCTACAAAGAACTGGATACAAGAACATTTACCGTTCTAGGAAGTTGGGTCAAAGAAACCCAACAATCACCGAGACGATGGGTTGGAGAACGACTTCGGTCTCCAAGCCATTGGCGATTGACGAACTAAATGCCTCGATAAGAGACCAGGCACTCTGGCTCTACGACTACAACACAATTGCAGAATTAAGAACATTTGTTCGTGAAGCAAACGGTAAGATGCACGGTTCACCGCATGATGACCGTGTTATGTCTTTAGCAATTACCAACCAGATGTTGAAATACGTTTGGCTTCCTGAATATAGGCATGATGCATCTCCGGTAAAGAACACTTTGGGTTGGTGGGAAAAGTTCATAATGAAGCCAGAAGTTGAAAAAGAAATGCACATTGGTGCATTTAATTCCAGAGAGTAACGAAGTATGTCTATAGTTATGAAAGAATTCCGATGTTTAGAGTGTCTAAATGTGTTTATGGACTCAGAATTGCCACGTCGTGGCTCTATCTGCTTTAAGTGCCATATTAAGTCAGTCCGTCTTGGATTTACTTACGGACAAGAAGATTTCCACGGCCCAACCGTAAAGGAACGGGCAGATGAGCAGGTTCGTGTAGCCAAAGAGGCCGGCATTACTGCCGAGCCAGTAGGTAGTCGTTGGGTTTGAGATGGAGATGGTCTGGGTTCCAATTATTGTCGCAATCATCTCAGGACCGCTCGTTGTGGTATTACAAAAACTTAGGAAAGAAAACACCAATCAACATGCTGAAGGACAAATCCTTCTTCGCATGGTTGGCACAAAAGTTGACAAAATAGCTAGCAAGCTTGACAACCATATTGGTTGGCATGAAGGTAAGAAGGAAGACTAATGGCACGAACTTCTAATCAGGAACTCATTACCAAATACCGTGGCAAGATAGAGCAATCACGACGTTGGCGTCGTGAAGAACGATACGACGACCTTTGGGGTCGCATGGTTGACATGTATCGTGGCAAACACTACAAGACACAAATGCCAGAAGACCGTTTGCTTGTCAACATGGCTTTTGCGACAATTAACGTTATTGCACCAAGCGTTTCTGTTAACTATCCAAAGATTGTTGTTAATGCAAAGAATGTCGAAGATGCACCAAAAGCGGTAATCACAGAAGAGATTGTGAACTATTGGTGGAGGCATTTTGAGTGCCAACGTGAGTTTCGTCGTTCAGTAAAAGACATGCTTATCTGCGGACATGGATGGTTGAAAACTGGTTATCGTTTTGTCGAAAAAGGTGTTGAAGATTATGACACTGCAGACGAAATGGCTACTGCTGAATCAATAACGGAATCTGAACTTATTATTACAGAAGACCGACCATTTGTTGAGCGTATTTCACCATTTGACGTTTTTGTAGATGCAGATGCAACATCAATGTCTGATGTTCGCTGGATTGCTCAACGCATTCGTCGCCCTTTGAAAGATGTGAAAAAGGACAAGCGTTATAACTCTGCTGCTCGAAACGAAGCATCACCATCACACTATTCAAAGTGGAGTGTTGATGAATGGCGTGGAAGTTTGCGACCACGACGTGGGGATAACCCAGATGATTCATATGTTGAAATTTGGGAATACTACGACATTGACCGTGACACTATTTCGGTATTCTGTGACGGTGGAGACAAGTTCTTGATTGCTCCAACCAAGATTCCATTTGCATTTGGTCATCCATTTGTAATGTTGCGAAACTATGACATTCCAGACCATTTCTACCCAATGGGTGAATTAGAGGCAATTGAACCATTGCAAATGGAATTGAACCAAACTCGTACACAAATGATGAATCATCGCAAGCGATTCTCACGCAAGTGGCTTTACCGTGAATCTTCTTTTGATGCAGATGGTCGTGCAGCTCTAGAATCCGATGAAGACAACGTACTTGTACCTGTTATTTCAGAAGACGGATTGAGCAACGCAGTTGTTCCAATGCCGGCAGTTATTAGTCCACCAGAGTTTTACAACCAGTCAGAATTGATTTCAAACGATATCAACCAGATATCTGGTGTTTCCGAATACATGCGTGGTGCTTTGCCAGAAATTAGGCGAACAGCAACCGAGGCTGGAATTGTTCAGGACGCAGCAAATGCTCGTGCATCAGACAAGCTTGCAGCAATCGAGCGTACTATTGCCGATTGTGGTCGAAGATTGGTGATGCTGGCACAGCAATATATGACTGGTGAACAAGCAATTCGTGTTGTTGGGGCAGGGGAAAAGCGAGCTTGGGTTCGCTTTGACCGTGACTACATTCAAGGTGAATTTGATTTTGAGGTAGAAGGTGGTTCTACTCAACCAACAAACGAATCTTTCCGTCGTCAATCTGCAATGCAGATTATGGATGCAATGGCTCCGTTTATTCAGAGTGGAATTATTAATATCCAGAAATTGGCAGAATACGTTTTGCAATACGGTTTTGGTGTAAAGCAACCATCAATGTTTATTGCTGCCCCTGAACCTCCTCCAGCGCCTGAGCCACCTGCTCCGCCGATGGAGCAAATGCCACCACAAGGCATGCCACCACAAGGTCTTCCACCAGAAGCAATGATGCAAGGGGGGCCACCTATGGGTGGACCACCACCAGGATTACCTCCTGAACTTGCACAACTTCCGCCTGAGTTGTTAATGCAACTCATGCAAGGTGGAGGAATGCAAGGTGGAATGCCGCCAGGTATGCCACCAGGCATGTAACGATAAATCCTTACATATAGAGCAACCCTTGGAGGACTCAAAGCAATGAGCGAAATAACTGGCAATGAAGTCGAGACTGAATCGGCCCCTTTAGAGGGACAACCGCAGGAAGTTGTAGATGTAGTTGAAAACCTTAGCGAAGCGGAAATTCAACTGCTTCCTGTTGACGAGTACGGTGACAAATATGTTTCCGTTCAGGTCAATGGTGAAGAAATAAAAGTTCCACTCAAAGAGGCGCTTTCTGGGTACCAGCGTCAGGCGGATTACACCCGCAAGACACAGGAACTTAGTGAGCAACGACGTCAAGTTCAATTTGGTACAGCCTTGCAGGAAGCCTTGCAAAGCAATCCCAAAGAGACTTTGGAACTACTGAGTAAGCATTACGGACTAAACGAGTCAACCCTTTCGGAAGAAGAGGAACTCCTGTTAGACCCGGTTGAAAAGCAGTACCGACAGTTGGAACAACGAGTCCAAGCTTTTGAACAACAAAAAGCGATGGAGGAGTTGGACAGGACTGTTGCGACGTTGCAGAGCCGATACGGTTCTGATTTTGATGCAAACGAAGTTGTATCAAAGGCTTTGGCCATTGGTTCAACAGATTTGGAAGCGGTTTACAAGCAGATGAAGTTTGACAGTATTTACGAAGACGCACAAGTTGTTCGTGGATTACGTGCTAAGAAAGCTCAGGAGACTGAGCAACTTACACAAGCCAAACGGAGTTCTGGTGTTGTAAGCAGTGGAACATCATCTGTCAGTGCCGATGTATCAGCAAAACCTATTACATCATTGCGAGACGCTTTTGAAGCCGCCAAACGGCAACTAAACGTCTAGCGTTCAATTAAGGAGAAATCAATATGCCATCGGCAAATAGTAACTTTGATAACTTGCTCACAACTACGCTTGCGAACTATCGCAGCCAGTTGACTGACAACGTTTTCACCGCACGCCCACTCACCTACCAACTCATGGACAAGGGTCGCATTCGTATGCTTAACGGCGGTACGAAGATTGTTGAACCTCTTATCTACGGCAAGAACTCAACTGTCGGTTCATATAGCGGATACGATTCGCTTGCTTTGACCCCGCAGGAAGGTATCTCGGCTGCTGAGTACGAATGGAAGCAGTATGCTGCATCCATTTCAATCAGCGGTATTGAAGAAGCCAAGAACAACGGTGAACAAGAAATCATCAACTTGCTCGAAGCCAAGATTATGCAGGCTGAAGAGTCAATGCGTGAGTCTTTCAACCAGATGTTCTTCGCTGACGGAACTGGCAACAGTTCAAAGGACTGGAACGGTCTTGGTAACTTGGTTGAATCCGGCAACACCGTTGGTGGAATCAACTCGTCAACTTCAGGCAACGAATTCTGGCGTTCGTACGAGGAAAACACCGCAACTGCGTTGACTCTTGCACAAATGGCAACTGCTTACAACACGACTTCGGTTGGTAATGACCACCCAGACGTCATTTTGAGCACCCAGACTTTGTTTGAGAAGTATGAAGCATTGCTTCAACCAAACCTTCGTTTCACGGACACTAAGACTGCAGATGCTGGATTCCAGAACCTGTTGTTCAAGGCTGCTCCGATTATGTACGACGTACATTGCACCGCTGGTGTTATGTACTTCCTCAACACGAAGTACCTCACACTTGTCGGCCACAGTGACAAGTGGTTTGCTCAGACGGACTTTGTCAAGCCAGAAGACACAGATGCTCGCTATGCGCTCATCATGTGCTACGGAAACCTCACCTGCCGCAACCGTGCGAAGCAGGGCAAACTCACGGCAAAGACCGCCTAAGACCACTAACCAATAAGGAGAAATCAAAATGCCATTAGTAGCAACTGACACAGCGGGTGCGGTAACACGCAAGCGTCTTGAAGCATGGGTAGCAAAAGAAGAAAAGGTAACTGTTGTTGCCGCTTCTGATGCTGCAACAACAATTACAGCAGCAACTCTTGCTGGTGCAGGTCGTGTGGTTTACACGATGACACCAACAGCAGCACGTACCTTGACCACACCAACTGGTGCGGAACTTGGTGCAGCATTCACCGACGAAGCAGTAGGGTCCTCATTTCAGGTCACTATTATTAACCTCGCTGGTGCAACGCATGCTGTGACTTTCACCGCCGGTGCATCTGGTGTAACAATTGTTGGTGGAGGTTCTGTTGCGGCAGCATCATCAGCAACATTTGTTGGTGTATTCACTGCAGCAGACACGGTATCTTTTTACCGAGAGTAAGTAATTGAATCTGGGGGGGTGGGCAGAAACCCACTCCCCTATTTCAAAAGGAGCAATAATGCCTTACAAGTATTCAATTCTTTCCAACCATGCGGATGCAACTCCTAAGGCTGGAACAAAGACTTCTAACTATCCTCCAAAAAAGGAAGGCAAGAAGCATGAGAAAACCGAATCAAAAGCAGAGCGTAAAGCAGAATATGGGAGTATGAGTTAACATGGCAAGCAAGAAGTCTGGTTATAACAAATCTGGTGGAAAAAAGAACGACCCAAATCGTGCAAAGTTTGTTGACAAGTATGTTAAACAAAACACGAAATCAGCTGACCGTCCTGCAACAAAGAAGCAAGCACGTAATGCTTACTATTTGACTTCTGTGGATGACAAAAAGGGTACTCGTGGGGCAAAGAGCACTGGTGCAAAAGCAAAGACACCTTCTGGTTTAATGTCAAGTGCTCGTGCAGATGGCAGGAAGCCTGGAACTCGTTCTGGTTCAATTTCTGGAACTCGTGCAGATGGCAATAAGCCAGGCGCACGTGTTCGTGGTATGGATAATGCTGGTCCGAATGTTCGTGCTGGTGTAGGTCGCAAAGCAACTTATCCTCCTAAGTCGGCCGGTATGGCTGGTGCAAGCAAGGAAAAGCGTGTTGCTGGAAAGCCAACACGAAACCCTTCAACAATTCGTGAAGGTGGTCCAAGTCAGTATTCCAACATGGATGCAGCAATAGAACTTGGTAGATACCTTATTGGAAGCAAGCCCGGAAAAGTTAAGGGTCGTGACATGCGTGCAAAAGAAGGTATGGGTTCAACTCGTGCAAAGACTTCAAGCAAGGCTCCACGTTCAAAGCCAAAGGCAACTGGTCGTCGAGACAAGAATCGTCGTACCTACTAATCATGGCTACTAAGAAGCAGAAACCTGCTGTAGCAAAACGTGTTGCTGACCGCAAAGCGTTTGTTAAAGACAAGGTTGCTTCAAAGGGTATTACTGCTAAGCAGGCTCGTCAGCGGTTTTATGTTCAGACTCGAATGGCTGAACTTAAGGCCGCTGGTAAGACTGTTACTCCTGAGATGCGTAAGCAGCTTCAGCAGAAGTTTCAGTCTGGCAATGTAAGTCGTCAGGGTTTTGCTGCACCAAAGAAGAAGACTGGTACAACTAAAAAGGTTGTTCCACTAAAGAGTGCTGTCAGGACTCCTAGTAGTTCATATATGGACCCGAAGAAACGACCTGCTGCTAAAATCCCTAATAGTTCATACATGAATCCAAAGAAGACTGGTAAATCTGCAGCGAATATTTCCTCAACTCGTACTGGTGTGAATGCTAATCATTCGCAACGTAGTGCCACACAGGTTATTCGAAATCAAGATGCTCTTTTGCCTAGAAGGACTAACCCATCAACTAGATATGCTCCGACCTATTCAATTGGGCAGTATGTTCGTCGTGCTGAAGCGTACACCCCAGGCAAAAAGGCAGTAGCAAAAAAGAAATAGGTAACAAATCGGGCTAGTTGTATATGAAAAACGCCGTACCTGCCCATTCTTACTACGGACAGCCAGTATTTGGTATCCGCCTAGCCCCGACAGCGGGAGCAAAGATTGCTGCTCCGTCTGCGCCCTATGTGGGTCGCAACCGCTGTATAGCCAATGAGGACTCTTGCGAGGGTCCGAAGGCACGGGGTACGGATTATTGCATTGGACATTTGAGGTCACAAGGACGGGCTAAATGAGTATTAGTTTGAACACTCTTCGCTCACAGGTTCGCACAATGGCTGACCTTGATGAAGTGGACTTGCCAAACACAATTGTTGACCAGTTTGCTCGTGAAGGCTTCCAACGCATTTATGCGCTGGAACGCCGCTGGCCATACCTACAAGAAACCTACACATTCAACACGGTTGTCAATCAACGAGAATACACCATTTCAACTATTGGTGACATTCGAGAAATCATTTCGGTTCTTGACACAAGTTCTTCTGGTGCACGTTTGACACTTATCCCTTACGACAATGCTGAAGAGATTTGGCTTGGCAATACCGATGTTCCATCACGACCTTATTTTTATTCGTTCTGGGACAAGAAGCTTCAACTGTGGGCGAAACCAGACGCTGTGTACCCAATGACGGTTCGTGCTTTTAGGAACCCTGTTTATACTTGGTTGTCAAATCCCGATGAAACCATCGACCTTGACGAATGGTTTCATGCTTTGCTTCCGTACTTTGTACTTGGAAGAGTTTACCAAAGGCAAGAAGATGCACAGTTGTCTCAAATGTATTTGAATTCATTTGAACAAGGTGTTGGTCTTGCACGTCGTGACTTGATGAAAGCATCAAGTGCACAGCCAGTTGTTATGTCTGGTGGTCGTCAGTATCCAACTATGCGTCGTTGGTTGCAGACGCTTGGGGCGACTATTGGCCAATGAGCAATGTATCCGTTGAACGCTACGACGACTTTACTGGTGGTCTGAATCTTAGGGCTGACCAATTCCAGTTAAAGCGTAATGAGTCACCCGACATGCTAAATGTCGAGGTTGACCCTCGTGGTGGTTTGTTTGCTCGTGGCGGTATGCGTGAAATAAATAGTACTGCTATTACGGGTACATGGGCTCCACACAAGTTGTATCCATTTGCTGGTGCAATACCATACTTGATGTTGGCTAACGGTACAAAAGTTTTGAAATCTACGGGTGGCAACTTTACTACTCTGCAATACTCTGCTGGCAATGATGTGGTCGCAACTGCTGCACATGGTGCCTGCATGACTACTTGGGGTAAGACTCTGTATATGACTACTGGTACTTCTGGTAGTGGTGGTTATTCTTGGGCAAGTACCGATACGTATGCGACTGCGTTGACTGCTTCTGGCACGAATCCTAAAGATTGGCAAACAACAGCAGATGCCTCCGCCCACAAGATGCCTACTGCGGAACATATTACGATTCATGCAAACAAAATGGTTGTTGCCAACACCATTGAAAATGGTGTGGCTTTTCCGAATCGTGTTCGTTGGTCTTTGGAATCAATTCCAGACAACTGGGACAAAGATGATTGTATTGATTTTGAGGGTGGTGGAGACGGCATAACGGCTTTAGCCGTTGTTGCCGGTCAGCTTGTTGTTTTCAAACCAACCGCAGTTTATGTTGTTTATGGATATGACTTTGCAGATTTTCAAGTTGTCCAGTTGTCACCACAACTTGGTGCATTGTTTCATGAACATGTTGCCGTAGCACCCGATGGTGTTTATTTCTTTTCACACCCACAGGGATTGTATTTTTACAACGGTACACAGTTGATTGACGTGTTTTCTAACTTGAAGTCAATGTATCCGGAAGGATTTATTAACTCTACTGAAGATGACCAAATACATATGTCGTACGCAAATGACCGTGTTTGGCTGGCAATGCCTTTTTCAAGAACTA
>Ga0102831_1000137_pt1 | contig 35382 bp, 36 predicted proteins | sample ColrivemetaGS747_FD_84508 | JGI IMG/M metagenome (GOLD analysis project Ga0102831, IMG submission 84508) | Estuarine microbial communities from the Columbia River estuary - Freshwater metaG S.747 | ecosystem: Environmental > Aquatic > Marine > Intertidal zone > Estuary | place: USA: Columbia...
AATTAACTGATCCAGATGTTCCTGATACATAACGTTTTATTAACATACCTCCATCTGCTAGTCCAGCAGGTCCACTGTTAACTACAATAAGATTATCTTCTATTAATTGTGTTTCTGTATTAACAGTTGTTGTAGTGCCATTAATAGTTAAATTTCCAGTAACTGTAATATCACCACCGACATTTACATTTTTACTTACACCTAGACCTCCTGCAATTGTTAAGGCACCATCAGCAGAAGAAGTAGATTGTTCTGTTGACATAACTACTAGTTTTTGTGCCTTGATGGGTATATAATTGCCAAAAGTTAATCCAGTACTGTCTGCTGAAGCATAACCAAATACAAATTCGTCACCTGCTTCACTGTAAATAATACCTGAATAATTATTATTATTTGAAATATCATTAGTATATCTCTCTAATAAAATACCGGTATCTTTACTTGAATTTGGATTTTTATTTAAAACTAAAATATTATCAGAAAAAGATGTTGTTGTTCCAGAAACAGTTAAATTACCACCAACAAAAAAGTCTCTTGTAACAGAAGCTCCACCACCAACTGTGAGAGAACCCCCGCTACCAATACCTGTTGCGTTGGATGAATCTAAGATATTAATTGGATTTAATTCATTAGATGCCATTTTTTGTATATAATTAAATAATAAAATAATTTATTAATAAAAACAAATTGAAATAATATCTATTATGATTATTATTACTATTTTTGAATTTAACTTAAAATGTCTAAAAAAGATTTAGAAATATTTCTTTATAAAAATAAATTAAACACATTAACATTAATTGATATCTTACCAAACTTGTCATCAAAAACTATTAGTAATTTAGTTAACGATTTAAATGTATTACTTCCAAAATCAACAGAACAAAGTGATAAAATTCATGTTTTTACAGATGGAAATTGTAAAAAAAATGGTAAAACAGATTCAAAAGGTGGTTATGGAATTTTTTTTACAGAAGATGAAAATTCAATTTTGTATCAATTTAATACTGTTAGAAAATTAGTTGAAAATCCAACCAATCAGAAAGCAGAATTAAGTGCTATTTTAAAACTTTTCAAAATCGTTGATAATAATCATGATATTTTTAAAAATAAAGAAATTGTAGTTTGTACTGATAGTATGTATTCTATAAATTGTATAACAAAATGGAGTCTTAATTGGGAACTAAATAATTGGAAAACTTCAAAGGGTGAAGATGTAAAAAATGCAAGTATTATTAAAATGATTATGGAACTTAAAAAAAATATAGAATCAATAAATATAAAAATTTCATTTAAACATGTTTTTTCTCATGTTAAAAAACCAGAGAATGAAAACTCTTTAGAATATTTTTATTGGTATGGAAATAACAAAGTTGACAATATGATTAATGAAATTCTTGACTATTAATACAGTTACTAAACTTTTAGATAAGGGGTTGTCCCCAAACTTTGGTAATAATATTATTTGATTTCGATATCCAAATTCTTTTTTGCCTTTTCAATATATGTTTTATGTCTTTTCTCGTTTCAATCATTTTATCAATAAATTCTATTAAATATTCTAATTCTAATAGCTCTTGAGAATCTTTTATTTCCCAAACTTGGGTAATATTTAAATATTCTTCGTTGTAATAGTTTCTTTGATTACCAATTAAGCTTGTAAAATTCATAACTTTAATTAATATATTATTAATTTAAAAATATATTTAATTTAATAATTAAAACAATCTTTATTTATGTCTTCAGAATTTGTAAATATAATTGGATATGGATACGTTGGATCTGCTCTTGGATATGTATGTAGTAAAAATAAAGTGGGTTTTTGTACTTTTGATGTAATAAAAAAAAACGATACGAGTGCGTTTAAAAATTTTGATAATCTACAAGAAATGGTTAATAATTCTGAAAAATACAATACACGAAATGCATATTTTATATGTGTTCCTACTCCACCAAAAGAGTCTGGTGAATGTGATACAACAATTGTTGAAAATGTTATATTGAAACTTTTTGCAGTAACTACACTTGATACTACAATTTTTATTAAATCAACTGTAGAACCAGGAACATGTCGTGAATTAAATAAGAAATATGGAAATTCTACTTTTAGAATAGTATTTTGTCCAGAATTTCTTAAAGAAAGATCTTATAAGGAAGATATGTATAATGCTGATTTTGCAATTTTAGGATTCTCAAATGAAAATTTAGATTATCAATTCGAAGTGGAGATTATGAAAACAATTTATAATCATAAAAAACTTGATGTAATAATTAGATCATATGAAGAGGCAGAATTATTTAAGTATACAATTAATGTATTTCTTGCAGTAAAAGTATGGTATTTTAATGAAATAAATATTTTATCAGATAAATTTGGAGTAGATTATAATAAATTTAAAACACTGTTCAAATTAGAGCCACGTCTTGGAAGTTCTCATTTAGATGTCCCAGGTCCAGATGGTAATCGTGGATTTGGAGGAAAATGTCTTCCCAAAGAAACAAAAGGCATGTGTTATCTACAAGATAAAAAAGGTATTAATAATGAAATTTTACAAAAAATTTTAGATAGAAATATTTCAATAAGAGGAGAAGAGCCTTAGTTTAAAAATAATTAATTTTTATAAGTAAATTAATTATTTCACAAACTTGGGTAATAATGAAAATTTTAAATTACAATGTTACAACAACAAATGAATTTAATGTAATTGAAATTAAATTTACAAAAGAATTTAAACAGATTAAATTTATTAAAATAGAATTAGAGAATTTTTTAAACGACCCAAATTTGGGGACGTCTTACCCAAGTTTGGGGAATATATACAGTCATAATCAAATAAATATATCTTTTTCTAAAATGAAAAATAATATCAAGTTTGAAATAGATAAAACAACACAATTAATAATATTTGTAATATTGCAATTAGATAATATTGAACTATATACAAATTCATCATTTATATTACCGATAACAAAACAAAAAACTCAAATTGAAATTAAAAACAATGAAGAAAATTTTAAAAAACAACAAATTTATTGTGGAATAAAAAATGAAAATATTTCTGCGATGATATTTAAAAAGACATGAGTAAGGAATTATCTAATACTAAATTTACACTTATTAACTTAATTGAAAAAACTAAAAAACTAGGTCCTACAATTGAAAAAACATTTAACAATGATTTAGATAAAATTCTTGATGTAATGATTTCTGAGTTTGATATTTATTATAGAGGTTCTTCTGATAAAGTTAGTAAAGAAATATTATATGAAAAATTTTGTTTTAGAATAAGTGAATCAAGTGACAAATTTATTAATAATTGTAGTGCAATAACAAATTCAGGAACACCCTGTAGTAATAAAAAATATAAAAATTCAAAATATTGTAAAAAACATATGTCTAAAGAAATTATGGAAAAATACCAAGAAAGATTCTATGAAAATTCCCAAACTTGGGATACACAAACTTGTAAAATAGAAACAATAGAATACGAAAATAATATTGATATTACAAAACTAACTAAAAAATTTATCGACGATTCATTTTATTATATAGATGACAAATTTATATATGATACTATAGATTATAGAAAAGTTGGGTATGTAGATTCCAAAAACTTTGGTAGTGACATTGACTTTGGTAATAATGAAGATCGTGTTTTTGTATTAACAGAAGATCCTTTTATTTTGTGTAATTTATAAATAAATTAATTATTAGTGATTTTGATGAAAAGTTTTGAAATAAAAATAAAAAAGCCCACAATGTGATATTAAACATTGTGGGCTTTTTTATTTTTATTAAATTTTTATTTTTATTGGTTGGAGAAAATAACGTCATCTTCTTGTTGTGGTTCTGGTAAATGAATGACAGAATATACAAGTTTATCATAACCATCACCTGATGTATATGTAACTAACGAATCGTGTAGATATATACATTCATGTTCTACATGATTAACAATCTCATTACTATATTGTTTTTTTGCATAATTAAATGCAATTTTTTTTGCTAAATCATAGTCATTAAATACATGTAGTATTTCAAAAGTTAAATTTTTACGATAATTGTAATATTCTACAACGGCGAACATTATTATAAATTATTTAATGGATTTGATAAAAGTGTTGTAATAATAAATAATAAATTTAATTATTATTCAATTTTTTGTTTTTAATTGTATTTGTTTTTTGCATTACTAAACAGATTATCAAACATCGTTGATATATTATTTATATATAATTTTTGATCACAAACTTTACCATTAAGAAATTTATTTCTAATATGTGGTTTTAAATTTTCCCAAAAATTATCATTTTTATGGTGTAATTCTTCTATTTTTGAGAATAATTGTTCTTTTGAATCTACAATATAATCTTGTAAATCAGAATTATGAAGTATACTAGCAGTTACATTTTGTGGATGGAAATAATATTCCTTATCGTATATAGTATAAACTGGAACACCCATATATAATGATTCGCAACTTGTTGTTGTTCCAGAATATGGAAAAGTATCAATTGCAATATCAATTTTATTATATTCGTCTAAATGTCCTTCATGTAAAATAGTACAATCTAAAACAGAAATTCTATTACGAACAGATTTATCAAATTTTTCTAAAAAAGTTAATTTAATATTATTATTAAGTAGAGCTTTTGTTTTAAAAATAAATTTTACATTTTTAAATTTAACAAGAATATCATTAAAAATCTTAATTACATTATCTGTTATCTTATTAACACGATTAAAACATCCAATAGTAATATAATTATTTTTAAGTTTTGGTTGTGATTTTAATGAAATTTTTTCTTGGAGTAAATTCTTTCTTACAGTTGTTGGATCATAACATAAAAAACAATTATCAAGATAAAGTAATTTTTCAGTGTAAAATTTTTGTGATACTTCAGAGTTATCACAAATAGAATCTGTTATTCTATAATCCATTTCTGTTAAACCAGTAGAATAAGGATATCCAATATAAGATATTTGTATAGGAGATGGTTTAAGAGCAAAAACATCTAATCTATTAAAAGCAGTATGGCCTGCTAAATCAAGAAGAATATGAATACGATCATCATAAATTAATTTTGCAGCTTGTTGTGCAGAATAATTTTTAATTATTTTAAAATTTAACAATGGATTAAAAAGTTGTGTATTTATAACACATTCGGAATAACAAGTAATATTAAATAATTCTGGATCAAAATTTTTAAGCAATGGTCTAATAAAAAAACTTACTGGATGATCGACAAAATCTCCAGATATAATTCCTATATTTATTTTTTCTGTTTTAAAAAATGTAGAGTCAAATTTATGTAAACCTTTTTTATATAGTTTATTTACCAGTTTATGTTGATTTAAAATATACATTTTATCTTGTAACTCATCAAAAATATATGACAAGTTCATTATTTTGTTTTGAAATGGTAAAGAAAAATGTGGAGATATTTGTAAAGCTTTATTATAACAATCTATTGATTTTTGATTATCACCGTTATATGAATGCATATGACCATAATTTAAATAAATTTCAGATAATAAAAAGTTAAAATCAGATGAAACAAATGATTTTTGGTAATTTTTAATAGCTTTATTATAAGACTTTTCTGCTAAATCAGTTCTTCTCATTTCTGTATAAACTACACCTAATTGATTTTGAATATCAGGATCTAATGGAAGTATTTGTTCAGCTTTTAATAGATAATGTAAAGCTTCTGGCCATTGTTTAATAGATCTAAAAATAGATGTTATACCATTTAAACAATTTACTAGATTTTTATTTTTTTCTTCTTTTGGTAAATTTGATGATTTGCATAATTCCATAGATAATTTATAATGAATTAAAGAATTTTCAAGATTATTAATTTTTTGAAATAAAAATGCTAAATTATAGTGTAATACTGGATTAGTAGAGTCAAAAAATAACGCGTCGTGAATTAATTTTATACATTTTTGAGGATCATTTTGTAAAACAAAAGTCATTTGAGTATTTATACTTACAATTTGTTTAATAGCATTTTTGTCTTCAAATTCTACTCTTAAAATATTAACAAAACATTCTATTGCTTTTTGAAATAAGGTAAAATTTGGTTCAGAATTAAGTGTTGATGTGTTTTGATCGTATTTGTTTTTTTTAAATTCTGTTATATATTTTTGTATTTCATGTTCACAACAATTTTTATATAATGTTCCCAATTTAAAGTATGATTCTAAAAACAATTCTCTAGGTAATTCTGGTTTTGAATCTAATAATAAATAATCTGTAATATCAACTTCTTTAAGCATGTTTTCATATTCTTTTATAGCTTGGAAACGGATAGTTTGACTTCGTTGTTCATTTTTTGATTGTATTAATTGAACAATAATGTTTTCTATTTTATTTATAGTGGTTTTATATTTATTCATTTTGATTATTTAACACTTGTAAATTTTAAATTAAATTTTTAATTAGTTAAAAAAGTGATAAAAAAATGAATAATTATAATAAAATACACGTAGTTAAATTAACAGATGGAAGAAAAATTTTTCCAAACATTATATGGACTTGATAAAACAAATAAAATAAAAGAATGGAATATTCAAGTAAAAAATAAAGGTGATCATTCCATTATTTTGTATTCATATGGATTTTTAGATGGTAAAAAAGTAGAATGTAATCTTAAAATTTCTAGAGGGAAAAACATAGGAAAAAAAAATGAAACTAATCATTTTCAACAAGCTATACTAGATGCACAATCAAAATGGAAAAAAAAAATGGAAATTGATGGGTATAAACTATCAAAAGATGAATTAGTATCCTCAACTCAACAATTAATACCTATGTTAGCTCAAGAATATAAAAAACATAATAAAAAATTAGTTTTTCCATGTTATATTCAGCCTAAATTAGATGGATATAGAATGATATATAATTCAACGAATAGAACGACAACAACAAGAACAGGAAAAGAATATAAAATTCTATATAACACAGAATTATACCAAGAATTAAAAAATATTTCTTATAATTTAGATGGTGAACTATACGTTCATGATAAAAATTTTAACTTTGAAAATTATGGTATATTAAGAAAACAAAAATCTTTAACAGCTCAAGAACAAACTATTTTAAATGAAATAGAATACCACGTATATGATTCAGTAATTCCAGATAAATCATATAAACAACGTTTTGAATTATTACAATCATTGTTTCAAAATAACAATTTTAACAAGATTAAATTTGTTCCAACAGATATTTGTAATAATATATCTGATATAGAAGAATATCATAGTAAACATATTAATAGTAATTATGAAGGTTCAATTTTACGTAATATAAATGGGTTATACAAATGTAAATATAGATCTTTTGATTTATTAAAATACAAAGATTTTGATGATAGTGAATTTCCAATTATAGATTTTACAAGTGAAAAGGATACATCTGGTAATGATGAGAATTTAGTAATATGGACATGCGAAACACAACAAGGTAAACGTTTTAATGTTCAAAGTAAAGGAACAAAAGAAGAAAGACAAATGATATATAAAAGAGCAAGTGAATTTGTTGGAAAAAAATTATGGGTTCAACATTTTGGATGGACACAAGATGGTGTACCAAGATTTCCAAAAACTATGAGATCTGGTCTAGAATCTATTAGAGAAAATATTATTTAATTAATTAAAAAATTGTCTATTTTTTTAATTAATTCAACCAAGAACAAAATACATTTTAATTTTATTTTGTAAATTGTAGAGAGATTATATGAGTAATCTATTTTCAAGTAAACCATCCACTAAACCTTTAAAAGGTGGTATAGTTTCATCTAATTATGGTACTTTCGATACTATTACTGCTAATACTTTAGTTTTAGAATCAATCACAGTTGCTGGTGTATTAGAAGATGGATTTTTAGAAAATGTGACAATAACTAATTCTGTAATTAATAATACAATTATTGGGTTTGGTGGTAGAAACAAAGGTTATTTTACAAATTTAGATACAAATGACTCTATAACATTTGGTAGTTCTAATCCTTTAACAAATTATGCAGTTACATGGGATCCTGATACTGGAATTTTTAATATTAATAATATTTTAAAGGTAGATGGGTGTTCAGAACTTGGTAATATAGAAATTTGTGAAAATACAATTAGATCGATAAATACAAATGGAGATATTAATATAATCCCAAATGGATTTGGTCAAGTATATGTTAAAAATGCATTTAATAATATAACTTCAACTGGAAATTTTTATGTTGAAACTTCAAATGGAGAAGCTAGATTTAACGTGAAAAATAATTATATTGTTAATGCATCAGCTGGTGCAAATATTATAACTCAAAATGATCAAACATATACAACAACAAATGGTGATATAAATTTGTCTGTGGATACTGGTATATCAAATAAATCAATAAGTAATGTAAATTATACAGCAGGAAATATTGTTATTAATACAGGACTTTCGCATAGTTTACAAGAAGGAGATGTAATTTCTTTAACAAATAATTTACTTTCTGGTAATTTTACTGTCGGATCAATCTTATCACCAACACGTTTTCAATTAACAACAACTCAAACGATTGGAAATACTGTATCTACAGGAGGATCTTTAATTAAATATGCAAATAATAATATTAATCTTAATACAAATTCTCTAGTAACAATTCCAACTAATTCTAAACTAACATTTGGATCAACTGATAATAATATATCAGGAAATAGCAGTGGTTTATATCTTAATAGTTTATCTGACTTATATTTAAATGTATCATCTGCTAATAGAATATTAGTCCCTAATACTACTAGATTAATTTTTGGAAATTCTGATGTTAATAGTATAAGATCAAGTGATTCAAATCTTTTAATTTCTAGTACAACTCTAGAAATCAATTCGACAAATACACAATTTTATGATCCTATACTAACATTAGGGAATTATACATTAAATTCAAATGATAATAAAGATAGAGGAATAGAATTTAGATATTTTGATTCAACAAGTAGTTCTATGAAACTTGGATGGTTTGGTTTTAAAAATTCAACTAAAAATTTTACTTTTATTCCAGATGCCATTAATAATAATGAAATAATATCTGGTAGCGCTGGAAGTTTTGAATTATCAAATTTAAATGTAACTAATGTAAATATTTCTGGAGGAACATTAGATTTAAGTTGTGGTAAAATTATAAATGCTAATTTGATATCTGGATGTTCTAATACAATAACAATAAATGGTTCAACAAATGTTAATTTAACAGCAACAAATCGTATTTCTTTACAAGCTGGTACAGATATTTTAATACCAAATAATATTCCATTAAAATTTGGAACATCTGGAAATTATATATTAGAAGTAACTAATGGAAATTTAAATGTAATAGGAGAAAATAATGTTAGATTTACAACAGCAAGTTCTGGATCATTAATTATTCCAGTTCAAACATATTTGTCATTTGATGGTTCATCAATTGGTAATCAACGAATTAGTTCAAATACATCAGGTGATCTAATTGTTAATACGAATAAAGATTTATATCTAACAACAACTGGTGGTAATGTTATTATACCTGTCAATACAAGAATTTATTTTGGTAATTCTACACAAACTATTAATGGAGATGCAAATGGTATATTAATAAATAGTGCTAACAATATTAGAATAATTAGTACTACAGGAACTAATATTTTAAGTAATTCAAATATTAATATTATAGCTACATCTGGTAATATATTACTAGGGACAAAAAATGGAGATTTAAATTTATATCCAACAGGAGGAAATATAAGAATACCAATAGATACAAAATTAATATTTAATACAACTGGAACATCAAATAATTTATCTGTAATTACTAATGGTAATTTTGTTTTATCAGGGCAAACTACAAATTCTTTTAACTTTGAAACACTGAATTCAATTAATTTAGAAAATCAGACATATTTAAATATTGGATCAGGAGGGAATAAATATATATATTCTGATAATTCAAATGTAATGTATATCCAAAATACTACAACTAATGGAAATTTAAACTTGACAAGTAATACAACAAATTTGATTAATACAACTGGAACATTAAATATAAATAATAGTTCAACAAATATTTCATCATCTAGTGTATTAATAACAGGAAACCAAAGTAGAATAAATAGTACAAATTTAAATATCCAAGATCCAATTGTTACTATTGGTGATTATACTCTTGTTTCAAATGATAATAAAGATCGAGGTATAGAGTATAAATATTATGATTCATCTATGAAATTAGGATGGTTTGGATTAAAAAATTCAAGTGGTAAATTTACATATTATTCAAATGCAGTTAATACAAATGAAGTTATTTCTGGTACAAGAGGTGATTTGGAAATTAGTTCTATTTATCTTGATAATGGAATATATTTTAATACAAGAGGAAATTTAGACTTAAATTGTGGTTCTATAATTAATGCAAACACAATTTCTGCTTGTGGAAATAATTTAACAATAACATCTGGTACCTTGAATTTATCTGTAAATGATAAAATTGTTGTTCCATATAATATAAAAATTGCTTTTGGAACAACAAATAATAATATTTCGTGTGATTCAGTAGGAAATTTACAATTAACCAGTTCTTCAAAAATTATATTAAATTCTGATGTTCAAATTAATGGAACTACAACTAATATTTATAGCACAGTGACTAATTTACAAGACCCTATTTTTTCTTTAGGTGGAGTAATTGGTCCAGTTATTGATGATGGAAAAGATAGAGGTATAGAATTTAAGTGGAATAATTCATCTTCATCTAAAACTGGATTTTTTGGATATAAAAATGCATTAGGTCGTTTTGTATTTATAAGAGATGGAATTAATATAAATGAAGTTTATTCTGGAGTTTATGGAGATGTTGAATTTAACAATGCATATTTACAAAACATAAGTTTAAATAATGGTAACATATCAGGAATCAATTCATTAAGTGGCGGTGAAGTAACAATATTATCAACATCTGGAAATATATATATAACACCTACTTCAGGGAAAAGTGTAATATTTCCTTTTAATAGTAATATTGCATTTGGTTCTACAAATAATAGTATTTCAGTATCAACATCTGGATCTATGATATTAAATTCAAATTCAATTTCAATGAATACTACTGATTTTGTGAGAATTTCTAATAATGTTCCATTGTATTTTGGAAATGATAATTCTACTTTTATAACAAATACAACTAATAACAATTTACAAATTACAAATTCAGATGGAAATATAGATTTAACTCCACAATTTTCAAGTGGTAGTATTAATATTCCTACATATAATTATTTGAATTTTGGATCATCTAGTAATAGTATATATAGTAATGGGGACAAACTTATACTTAATGGATATAGTGCAGTCGATATTACATCATCTACTATATCATTTGCTGGAGATATTAATATTATTGGTACACTAACAGCTGGAGCTATAGATTTTGATTTGAACAAGTATATTTTACCATTAGGAACTTTTCAAATATTGAATATAACATCTATTCAAAAATTGACACCAAGTGATACATCTGGTAATTTAAAAGTCACAGTTAATCAGCCACATTATTTAACAGTTGGTGATACAGTAACATTGACAAATACAAATTGTAAGCCTGCAGTTGATGGAGAATATTCTATTGAGTCAATTATAGATTCTACAAATTTTGTAATTAAAAATAGTCTTATAACACTTACACAAAATGGTACATCAGGAACTGTCAAAAGTAATTTAAAACAAGATCAAAATAAGGATGTTGGTATTCAAGTTAATTATTGGTCTACTACAGGCAATGCAAATGCTACAACTGGTTCAGCAGGTTATAAAACAGGGTTTTTCGGGTTCAAAGAAAATACAGAAAGATGGTCATTTTATACAAATGCAACAATAACAAATAATGTTGTTACTGGGAATGTTGGTGATATAGATGTGAATAAAGTATTTACAAATAAAATAAGTGGTTTTACATTAGATGGTAATTTAAGTGGAGGATCTAATATTATATCTGGAAATAATTTTCAAATTGCTGGAGGAACTATTATAAATACTCCAATAGGTCAAGCTGGAGCAAATACTGGTAGATTTACAACATTGACAAATACTACAGAGGCCTTATTTGAAAACGTTACATTTAATAGTGCTATTTATTATTCAATGGATATATATACATTGAGTTCCACTGTATTAACAAGAAATCCTGTTTTGTCAAATTGTATATCCTTATTTAAAGTAAATGGTATTAATTTAACAGTATCAGGAACTATGCCAACTCCATCTGGTTCACAAGTTGGTATGTTAAAAATGATGGTGTGTAATGGTATGGGATTAGGATGTGCTTATACACTCCAATTTCCAACAGGAAGATTGATTGCTCCAAATCCATTAAATCCTGGTAGTCAACCAACAAAATTAATATTTAAAAGACAAGGTCAATCTGCACAACTTTTATGGGATGGGACAGCATGGATATTGTTAAATTCTGGAGGATATGTAGAATAAAAATTAATAAGTATTTAATATAAAATAATTGAATTTTTATAGAAAAGTCAATTATTGACTCTTAAAGTAATCTTTTCATAAAAAAGTATACAAGAAATAAAAATGGATTCTATTCAAAAGAATAATTTAAATATGGGATATTGTTGTATAAATGTATATTTAAGAAAACTTGGAATTTTCTGCTCAAGAACTTGTCGTTTAGAAACAATTAAACAACGAGGAATAGCTTATTCTTACGAATTGGCAAAACAAAATTTGGAAGATATGGCATGTATATTAAGATGGAATTGTAATAATAATATTTATCTATACAGAATGTCAAGTGAAATGTTTCCATTTGCAACACATCCAGACTATTATAAAAATTATGATTTAGAACAATTTAAAGAAACATTATATAAAATAGGTATAATAGCTAAAGAATGTAAACAACAATTGACATTTCATCCAGGTCAATATAATCAATTATCATCTGAAAGGGAATCTGTTGTAGAAAAATCTATAATTGAAATAGATTTTCATGCTAAAATCATGGAATTAATTGGTGTAAATAAAAATGGTATAATTATTATTCACGGAGGGGGAAAGTCTGGAGGACAAGAAAAAGCATTGCAAAGATTTGAAAAAAATTTTATAAGATTATCAAAGTCAAGTCAAGAAAGATTAGTATTAGAAAATTGTGAAATGGCATATTCAGTTGAAGATTTATTACCAATGTGTAAAAAATTAAAAATTCCAATTGTATTAGATTATCATCATCATAATATAAATCCAGGAACCAAAGATTTAACTTACTTGACTTCTGAAATACTAGAAATTTGGGATGCAAGAGGGATAATTCCATTATTTCATTTATCAGAATCAAGAGTTGGAATTACAAAAGATGATTCTATAACAGCAAGAAGAGCACATTCAGATTATATAGAAAATTTACCAAATGAATTATTAGAATTATTAAAAACACGACAAATTAATTTAGATATAGAAGCAAAAATGAAAGAACAAGCTGTATTACGAATTTTTATAAAATATTACCAAAATGAAGAAAAAGATTTTGTAAATAAAAAATACTTGTTAAATTAATAGACAAAAGTTTTAGAATTTACTCAAACTTTGGGAATGCATTCATAAATGCCTGGTAGTCGCTAATTTCAATAGGTTCTTTATTATTACCAAAGTTTTGGGAATAAGAACAACTTGTTTTACCTAATAAAAATGTAGAATTGTCAAAAAAGTCTCCATATTCTAAACGTTTACGACCATAGTAAATTAAAAATCCAAAAATAATAACTAAACCAATTAAATAAATTAAATATCTTTGATAAGTTTCGTAGTTTTTGCGATCTTTTTCTTCTGTTTTATCATGGTCTTTGTAAACTTGTAAAACATAAACAACACATAATCCTATTATAAAAACAATCCACCATTTATAATCCATACGGGTAGTGATAACAAAAATAAAATAAAATAAAAATGTGAATAATAATTGTGTTTGTGGATTATCACTCCATTTAGATTTACTATCAACTAAAACAACAAAAAAATACATAGTCATAAATCCTAAAAGATGTTTTAAAAACATATTATTATTTAATGCTTCTTGAGTTCTACATCCAAATAAATTCGCAAGATAATTTCCTGAAACAATTAAATAAAGCACAAATATACTTTTTGATGATGAAAACATAAAATTATCATATGAATTTTCCTGACTAGTTTCATTAGAATTTTGATTACTCTTTGTATCAATTGTATTAGTTGTATTTTCTATTATACTGTTTTCTTCAATCTCAATTTGATTTTTATTTTGAATTTGTATTTGATCACTATTATCTAGTTCCATTGTATTATTGTATTATTATTATTATTATTATCAAATAAATTTTGTTATTGTAATTAATTTAATAAAAATAAATTCTTAAAGATTTATAAGAATGAATCAAAAAAATAAAGAATACAAAAATGAACCAACAAGTAAAAGCATATTTAATTATGTAACAGATGTTAATAGATTTAATAACGAAACTACTAATAGTATTCAAAAACAATCTCTTCCAGGGTCTTCCTTTTCTCTAACAGGTATTCCTGCTAGCAAACTAGATATTGAAAATGAAATGAGAGGTAATAATAAAATACTATCAAGTTATGCTTGTAAAGATTTATCAAAATTAAATAATTAAGTTAATAATAAATATAATTTTTAAATTTTATTATTAATGATATTTTATGGTTCAAGAATTATTTACATTTCATAAATATTTGACTACATATCAAACAAAAGATATTTTATTGTTTAAACAAGCATTTACTATAGATGAAATAAATAAATTACCAGAAAAAATAACATCATCAAAAAACATTTTAAAAAAAATGAACCTGAATAAATATGATAAACGAATTTATATATTTAAAAGTGTATATTTAGAATATTTTAGAATATTATTAGATTCTTAATAAAAAAATAAATTTTTAACTTGACTTATTAAAGTGTAATGTAAAGTGTGTGCAGTAATGTTAAATTTAAAAAGCAATTACTTGAAATTATATGTTGGTTGCATGTTTTCTGGTAAAAGCACATCATTACTGAATGAAATGATAAAATATAAAGTTATAACTGATAAAATAATTATGATTAATCATATATACGATAAAAAAAGATATACTGAAGATCAAAAGAAATTAACTACAGAATTTGTTGGAATTATTAAAACACATGATAATAAGACATGTAAAGCATTATTAATTAAAAATTTATCAGAATTAAAAACAAAAAATTCATCAAGTATATTTAATACAGAGTATGAAAATGCAGAAGTAGTAATAATTGATGAAGGTCAGTTTTTTGAAGATTTATACGAATTTATTAGCACAGAATTATCTGATATGAATCAAAAAAAACTATTTATAATAGGAGGATTATCTGGGGATTCTGATATGCATTTAATGGGAGATATAATAAAATTAATTCCATTAGCAGATGAAGTTATTAAATTAAATGCTTATTGTGTAAAATGTAAGGATGGAACAGGAGCATCGTTTACAAAAAGATTAATTAATAATAAAGAACAAATTTTAGTAGGAAAAGAAGATATTTATATTCCTGTTTGTAGATTTCATTATCATACCGAATAAACTAAATAAACAGATTAATTGCTAGAATTATATAACAAAAAAAACTTTTATGTTATATAATATTAAGAATGGAGTTTAATAGTAATAATTATAATAATATAAAAAAATCTCAAGTATGTAGTTATATACATTCTGAAACAGGAAAACGTTGTTGTTTAAAATTAGGATTATATACAGATTTTTGTGAACTTCACACTATGATGGTTGATAATGTATATATTAAAAAATCTAATATAGAAAAAGCTGGAATGGGATTATTTGCAGGACCCTATGGATTTAAAAAAGGTGATATAATAGGAAAATATAGTTATCCGTGGGATAAAATAAAACTTAAAAACAAATGTAAAAATAATGAATGTTGGAAATATGTATTTTGTCAAGATAAAAAAGATAATTCTCATTGTTGGTTAGGTTTAGATATAAAAGGTTCAATCATTAGAAATATTCAACCCATTTATGAAAGAAAAGGAAAAATTGGCGATGCAAGTACTTCACGTTTTAATATCAATTCTGTATTTCAAATTAAGAATAAAGAAATATATGTGTTAGCGACTAGTAATATAAAACCTAATAAAGAAATTTTTGCATCATATAAGATTTAATTACTTTTTAATTTATTATTAATTTAATTAACAATGAATTATAAAAAAAAAAATTATTGTATAATATTATAAAAATGATTGAAAACTTTATCTCTAATCTAGTTGGAGGAGCTAAACGTTCTCCTAAAAAATCCAAGTCACCAAAGAAGATGTCTGGTGGAAAGCGTAAATCCAAGTCTCCTAAAAAGATGTCTGGTGGAAAGCGTAAATCCAAGTCTCCAAAGAAGATGTCTGGTGGAAAGCGTAAATCCAAGTCTCCTAAGCGTAAATCCAAGTCTCCAAAGAGAAAATCCAAATCTCCAAAGAGAAAATCCAAATCTCCAAAGAGAAAATCCAAATCTCCAAAGAGAAAATCCAAATCTCCAAAGCGTAAATCCAAGTCTCCAAAGCGTAAATCCAAGTCTCCAAAGAGAAAATCCAAGTCTCCTAAGAGAAAATCCAAATCTCCAAAGAGAAAATCCAAATCTCCAAAGAGAAAATCCAAATCTCCAAAGAGAAAGTCCAAATCTCCTAAGAGAAAGTCCAAATCTCCTAAGAGAAAATCCAAGTCTCCAAAGAGAAAGTCCAAGTCTCCAAAGAGAAAGTCCAAGTCTCCAAAGAGAAAGTCCAAGTCTCCAAAGAGAAAGTCCAAGTCTCCAAAGAGAAAGTCCAAATCTCCAAAGAGAAAGTCCAAGTCTCCAAAGAGAAAGTCCAAGTCTCCAAAGAAAGCCAAATCTCCAAGACGTAGACGTAAGTCACCAAAAAGAAAGAGCAAGTCTCCATCTCCTAAAAAAATGTCTGGAGGTTACGGTAGAATAGTTAAGATGAAATATGCTAATAAACCCAGTGGATTTGTATAAAACAAATAATTTATTTTAAAATTTAATATAATAAAATAAATTTCTCAAGTAATAATAAAATACAAATCTAAATATTTAGATGAAAAGAGCATTATTAATAGGTATTAATTACAGAAATAGCAATGCTCAATTGAATGGTTGTATTAATGATATCAAAAATATAAGAGAAATTCTTATTAACAATTGTAATTACAATATAGATAATATTAAAGTATTAACAGAAGACGAGTCTACTTTACCAACTCGTTCAAATATAGAAATGTATATGAATTGGTTAATAACAGATTGTAAACCTGGAGATACCCTTGTTTTATATTATTCTGGACATGGTGCTTATATAAATGATACAACAAAAGACGAAACTGATGGTAAGGATGAAGTTATTATACCATTAGATTATGAAAGTCGTGGAGTTATAACGGATGATTGGATATTTAATAATGTTATATCAAGAATTCCAGATGGTGTAAACATGTGGGGATTTATGGATTGTTGTCATTCAGGAACTTTATTAGATTTAAAATACAATTATAAATCATTATGTCAATATACAAAAGGAAAAATATCAAGTGGTATGCAATATAATTCTAAAGATTGGACTAGTAGATTTTCTGTATCTATAGAAAAAGCAAAATCGACAAATAGCTCTGTATGTATGTTTTCTGGTTGTCAAGATCAAGAAACATCAGCTGATGCTTTTATTAATAAAACATATCAAGGTGCGTTTTCTTATTGTTTAATAGAAATATTAAAAAACAACATGGTAAAAAATTCAGATGGAACAACTTTATTTCAAAATGGAAAAATAAAATTAAGAAATGTATTAAAGGAAATTAATAGTAGATTAGATATAAATGGTTTTACTGGACAAAACTCTCAATTGTCAATAACTAAAGTATCTGATTTCGAAAAAACTCTTGATTTATAAAAATTATTATTTTGTTTATATAAAATAATAACTAAAATGAATAATGAACTCAATCAATTATTTGAATTAGATGTTATTAAAGAATATTGTGAAATTTGTAAAGCGTGTAATGAAGGTAATGAATCAATAGAAAAATACACAGTTGAAAAATATGAATTTGAAGATTCTAATATTGGTTCCATTATTTTTTATATTCTTAAAGGAAATAATAAAGTTATAATTCAATTTCCAGGATCAAGGAATGAATATGATTCAAAAGTTAATGTAAATTTTATTAAAAAAAAATTTAAAAACTATGGTTATGTTCATGGTGGTTATTTAGATCGTTATAATAAAATTAAAGAGTTACTTTTTTCACAATTAGAGTTAATTATTTCACAATTTTCAAAAATTAATAACAGTAATCAAATATTAGAAATCATATTTTTAGGATATTCTTTGGGTGGTTATTGTATTTTGCCATGTATAGAATTAAGTGACAAGTATGAAAATTATAGTAATATAAAAATTTCTTGTTGTTCTATTGCTTCACCAAAAATTGGCAACGGTGAGTTTATTATAAATTGTAATAAAATTATAAAAAACATAATAAGAATTATACATCCAAAAGATGTTATAACAAGTATACCACCAATATTCTTTGGATTCAAAGAATTTCCAAAAATCAAATGTTTATTCGTAGAACCACAACGTAGAGGGCAATCAATAATAAATTTAATAAAAGTTGCAATCAATTTTATAAAAAGTAAAGGTTCAATAGAATATGTTGGAAACAGTATAAATGAATATCACGATATTAACAATTACATTTTGAATTTGGAAAAATTAAAATAAATTGACATACCTAGTAAGAAAAATAAAGTGTCGACTATTGTATCAATTAATCCACTTTTTCCAGTTAATTTTTTATGTCCTTTTGATTCACCAATAACTATCTGCCATATTTCCCAAATAGTATGGAAGATTAATCCATAGATATAGGGGTTCTTATATAATTTTAAATAATTACCCATTATAATTCCAGAAATCATGTGCATTATAGACCAATTAGATATGTACCATCCAGATTCGTAACTACCAATTAAAACTATGTCTAAAAATTTTTTTATAGGACCAGTTAAAAATAAATCTCCACTTCTAGAAAGCAAGTTAATTTCCATTACTTATAATTATTATATTAAATTAAATTTTAATATTATTTTTACAAAAATTTAGACCCCAAATAATTGTTGTCGTTTTATATTTTATGTCCTCAAATTTGTATAATTTTATTTTAATTGAGAAATTGCGTACAGAGGATTAATAAAATATATTACATATTTTTAATTACATTCATAAAGAATGTCAACACTTTATAATTTAGATGCATTAATATTAGAAAGTCAAGTTGTAGTAAGTGATACAACAAACTCTAGTATTACAAGTGGGGCTTTAACAGTTGAAGGTGGGTTATCAACTAAAGACACTCATGTTACTGGACATGTTGCTATAAATAATGTTAAAATTACACCGAATTTAAATGACATTATTTTTGAACTTCAAGCTACATTAAATCCAGATACAATGGCTATGACAAATATTACAGATTTTTATTTTGACAGTTCAATAGCCAGAACGTTTAAAGCAATGATAAATGTTTTTGTTTCTGGAGCCGAATCAAAATATGCTTTGTGGGAATTAAATGGAGTTTATAAGCCAACTGGATGGATTATGCATACAAATTTTACAGGTGATATAACAGGTGTTAATTTTGGAGTATCAACTAATGAATCTGGAATAGGACAAATTCAATATACTAATCCTAATACTACAGGAAGTACTACTACTATTAGATATCGTGCACATACAACAGCGCCAGTTGGATCATCTCCACTTGTTTCTACAGGTATAATTAACAATACATCAGGACCTTTTATTGTTAATGGGCTTGTTTTTTCTAATTCTGTTAATACATTATCTAATGCAGATGCAAATTTTACAAACAATGTTTTTTCAATAGGAGATTCGAGTAGATTAGTTACAAAAAATTTATCAACTTTCCAATCATTTTCTAATGGAGGATCATTTAGTGTATACGGTGGTGCTTCAGTTGCAAAAAATCTTATAATAGGTGACAAAATTGGTATAGCAAATACTAATCCATCATATCCATTAGATATAGTAGGAGATATTAATTTTACAGGTGATTTATATCAAAATGGAAATTTATTTGGTGGAGGTGGTGGCGGTGTAGATAGCAATTGGTTATCAGGAACAGGTGGTAATTTAAGTTATACAAAAGGCAATGTTGGAATTGGCACAACAGCACCGACATTTAAATTAGATATAAATGGAAATTTAAGAGTAACTACAGGTATAACAACTGGAAACATTTATGCAAGTGGAACAAGTACTTTAACTAATATTTCTTCATCAAATCAAACAACAGCCATATTAAACGCAAGTATAGGTATAACAACTGCAAGCATTTATGCAAATAATGGAACATTTGGTGCAATTATCACAACAAGTGGAAATGTAGGCATAGGAACAAGTAGTCCTTCTCAAGTGCTAGACATTCTTACTAATTCAAATGAAGAATTAGGTATGGGTTTAAGTAATAGTAATACAGGAGGAAATAGTAGAATAAATTTTAATATGTATGTTGGTCATAATACAAGTGGAAATGCTGGTCAAATTTATGCATCAACAAGTGATCCTACATTTACTATTAGAACATATAGTGCAAATACATCTGGTATTTCGTTATTAACAGGTGGAGCAGCACCTATTAAATTTAATATTCAAAATACAGAAAGAATGCGTATAAATACTTCTGGAAATGTAGGTATTGGGACAACATCACCTTCTTATACATTAGATATAAATCCAAGTAACGTATATAGTGCAATGAGAGTTAATGGTGGAAGTATCTTAAGTAATACTAATGGAACAGTTATAAATATGTCTCCTAATGAGGGAGCTTTTGGTGCAATAGAAGCGTTTACGAGTGGTAATTTTAACGTTAAAATACCATTATGCTTAAATCCTTGGGGTGGAAATGTAGGTATAGGAATGACATCACCATCACTTTCATACAAATTAGATGTGAATGGATCTTTACACGTTAATGGAATTTATTCAAATTTTTCAAATTCAACGACTGGATATTTGCAAATTGCAAGAGGATGGGAATCTAATTCAGGATTCATCGAATTCTTGCAAGCTAATGGAACGAGAAAAGGTTATATAGGATATGGTGGTGATACAGTAGCGTTTCAATTTATTGGCGAAGGATCTAGGAATATTGAATTAGCTACAAACAGTGTAACTCAAATGACAGTAACATCATCTGGTAATATAGGTATGGGTACAGGAACTCCATCTGTTAGATTACAAGTAATGAATAATGGTGGTGGACAATCTACTACCAGAATTTATGCAAGTGGTAATTCTATTCAAACTGATTGGCCAGTTGGGTGGGGTGGTGGATTAAATACATTTGATATTAGTTGTGCTGGAATATATTATAATACATTATCACAAAGATCTGATATTCGTAAAAAAGATAATATAACAACATATTCTAGAGGTCTTGATGAAATTATACAATTAAGACCTGTAAGTTTTAACTGGAAAGATTATAATTCAACAGAAGTTCAATATGGATTTATTGCACAAGAAGTTGAAGAAGTAATTCCAGAATTGGTTAATGAAGATTCTAATGGATATAAAAATATAAAAAATGCTTATATTCCTATCTTAGTAAATGCAATTAAAGAATTAAATAATAAAGTAAATGAATTAAAACAAGAATTAGATATTTTAAAAAATATATAATTTTAATTAAAATTTAAAAAACTTTAATTAAATCTAATTATTATCCAAGTTTGGGGAATTAATTGTGATTTGTTTAGACAGAATTCCTAAATTTTTCCATCCTTTGTATTTGATATCGTTTATTTTTGAATCCTGGTATAAATGATTTATATTTTTAAAATCTATGTTATTAAATTTATCTTTAATGTATTTTTCTATTTCTTTTCTATATTTACCCAATTGCCTTGAACTTATTTTTTCTCCGAAATATAGAGAAACAGTTTCTGATAGTTTTAATATATTATTTTCTTTATAAACAATATTTTCATCCAACCATTTATAAAAATCACTTTCTTTATTATTTTCAACTAATTTATTTAATTTTTGTAAATAAATAACGCCATCACAAGTTTCTTTAATTTCATATACTTCAATTTTGTTATGTGAAAATAAATCTATGATTTTTTCTTTTTGCTGTTCATTTGTTTCTCCATAGAATGCTGCACATAAGCGTTTATCTTCATTGCCTAAATAATAACTTTTTAATTGTCCAAAACAAGATTTATAGTTTTTCCAACATTTTATTTCATAAATTGCATCATTTGTAAAAATGTCTGTAATTCCATGTTTAGTAGTTTTATGCGTTCCATTTAAAAGTTTTTCCAACTGTTTTTGATAAAAAAGTTCATTCCTTTTTTCAAGAACGTGTCTAACATTATTTAGTTCATTTTCTAATTTTAATAACTTTTCTTCAAATTCTTTTTTCAATTCTTCTTTTAATTCTTTTTTAATTTGGTAGTAAAATTGGTTTAAAGTATTCATTGTTTATATAATTTTTTATTTTGTTTTCACTTTTTAGTTAATTATATTTATTAATTACACTTCTTACTTTATTTAGTATTATTCAAGTTTTTATGTAATAATTGAGATAAAACACTTATTATGGTTTTTATTTTGAGGTTACTTTTAGGTACGCCTACGGTACGCCAATTGTGGTGTCGATAACGCCTAGTACGCCAGTTACGCCAAAAAGTTGGCTCTTCTATTATTATTATTATTTAATTTTTTTTTGTAGAGAAAAAGTAAAAAAAAGGCGTAACTGGCGTACCCACACCATAATTGGCGTAACTTAGGCGTACCTTAGGCGTACCTTGGCGTACCCACACCATTATTTATCAACAAAAGACAGATCTTTCCATCCACGATGTTTTTTATCATTAACAGTAACAATACTATATTCCCATTTTATATTTTTATATTTAAATTTAATGTATTTTTCAAGTTCTTTTTTAAATTTTGATGATTCTTTTGAATGAATTTTTGTTTTACCCAAGTAAAAAGATATAACTTCTGTTAATTTTAATAACTCCCCTTCTTTGTATTCAATATTTTCTTCACACCAATTATAAAAATCATTATTTTCTTCACGATATTCATTAGTTTTAATTTGAACTTCTAAAGGTTCTTTGATATCTTTTGAATAATAATCTAATAATATATTTATAAAAGTTTGTCTCCAAGAAATATCTTCGCGCATACGTGAAGGTAAAGTTCTATCTATTTTAAATTCATTTGATTCTTTTGGATCATCAACAAAACGTGATGGGAAATCAATAACTCGAATTCTTCTCCAAAGGGCAGTATCTTCACCTTTAATTTCAGGTAATTCATTGCATGCCAGAAATAATTTTGCTTCCATAACAAAAGAAACAGCTTCTTGATAAAGACCACGAGCAACAATTTCTTCACTACCAGTTAATTCTTTTAAAAGACCAATATTTATTTTTTCGCCATCTTCTGGTTCACTTAAAAAGGCAAAACGTTTGTACATTAACTTGATTTTTTCGCTATTCGCTTCGTTTGCATTATTACGTTTACGTGTTAATAAGGTAACTTCTACTTTTTCTCCAAGATCTCCCATAGAAAGTTTCATTAAGTTGAGTAATTGACTTTTACCGTTTGCTCCATCACCGATAAACATTAAGAAATTTGTATTAGGAATATCTCCATTTAAACATTCACTCATTTTTTTTAAAACATAATCTCGAACTCCTTTATTTGGTAAAACTTTATTTATAAATTCGACAACTTCTGGATTAATTGTTTGTTGATTGAAAATATAATTAACTGTTAAATTAACATAATCATCTTTTGTTGTTTTTCTGAATTTTTGTTCTAATAAATCATAAACTCCATTTGAAAATGGAACAAGGTGTTTTTTGCTATTAAGATTTCTGATAAAGGTTTCATCATTATAATACATTTTAGCACCTTTTATAATTTCATCTTCAAAACCTGTTTTATGTAATTTATTAACAAGACTTTTAACATTTTTAATTATATTTGAATTTGATATTTCGCCGGCATTTTTAGATTCGTAAAAATTTTGAATTCTACTAAAATTTGATGATAATTTAAGAATGCGTTTTCTAAATTCTAAAGATTCTTTATCTTGTTTCCAAATACTACCATTAAAAAAATACCATTCACCATTAGTATATTTAAAATCAATTTCTAATTTACTCATTAATTCACTTAATAATACAACTTTATGACCATCAAGAATTTGATTATATAATTTAGTCATTTCTTTATTTCTAAAAATAGAATCGTGAAGTTTTATATCACAGCTAAATTCTTCTTCGTTATTAGTATAAAAATTATTAATATTAATATTTACAGTTCCGTTGTTAATAAGTTGATGATAATTCATCCAAAAACTATTAAGTGTTTTATATTTATCATCAACTGGTATTAATTGATTTTTTGGATAGATACTATTACACACACTACATTTTAAACAATATCCAGTGTTAGTAATGTGGTGTTCTAATTTACAACGATTACATTTACCATTTAAAGCAACCATGTTATTATTACTAGCATTACCCTTGAAGACTAAAGTATTTTTATCAAACTGAATATCTTGTATTTGTTCGTCAAAATTTTGAGTGATATAATCTTTACATTCTTGGATAGCTTTTTCTATTAATTCTTGTTCTTTTTTATTGACACGCAAACATTTTAATATAATTTCGTTAATTTCTTTTGGAAAATCCATAACTTTAATTTCACAGTATTTAAAATCTTGACAATCTAAATCGTGGCATTTTTGTTTAGAAGAATATGTATCAATAACGATATATTGATGATTAGATTTATGTTCTCTATCTATATTATAACAAAATTTATCACTAAGAGCTATTACGATACAATTTAATGATCTGTCAATAATAATTTCTCTAATATCATCTGTTTTGTATTTATAATTTTTTCTAATAAATTTTTTAATAATAGTTTTATCATATTCTGATAAATTTTTAGGTTCTAGTGATGAATTATTAGTATCTGTATCTACTTCAATATCCAATGGGTTTCTACAATCGGTATTAATTTTATTGTAGATCTGTAAGGTTGATTTTTTTGATTCATCAAGGTATTCATCTGAATTTGAAAATTTAGAATAAGTTAATAATTCTGATATACGGAAGTTTTGGGAATTATTTTGATTAATAGGACAATAAGTTACGAAAGATTCTATAAATTCGAAATCATCACTGAATTGGTTTTTTATGAGAGGACGATTTTCTTGTAATTTAGAACTTTTAAAAGTTCTGAAAAGACCTTCTCTGTAAACACTCAAGTCTATTAATTTAGATTTTGTAAATTCTGGGAAAATAGATTTAATTAATTTTTTTAATTCTTTTACATTTTCAAAATAGACATAATTTCCAGTTGTATCAACAAGACGTAAAATAACATGAAAAGAAAATTTTACATTAGAATGAGATTCTAATATTATAATTTTAAAAATATTTAAATTTTGGTGTGTAAAGTAAGAAATAATTGTAGATTTAATTAAGGTAATAGTTTCGTTGTAATTATTAAATTGAATAGGTTGTTTATCTTTGTATATTTCTATATCTAAGAATAAATTTACAGGAACAGAGTCTGAAATAAATTCATAAAAACAAGGATTTTGAGAATTTTCTATTAAGGATGAAAATGAAAGTAGGTCAGGTAAGATAAAATATTTTTTAATATCATTGTTACATAATATTTGATTTGGTTTTATATATTTTAAGGCAGTTGATTTTTTTGCAAATACTTTCATTACATTATATTAGAAATAAAAGATAATTTTAAATCTCATGTTATTTGAATTATTTTTAAATAAAAAATATTTAGTAAGTATATAATAAGACAAGATGAGATTTTATAATATTGAAAAATTAAGTAACACAAATACTGCTGTGATAGCTGGTGTTGCAACTGGATTAGCTTTAGGAGAATCTAAAAAGTATGCTAATTTAGGAGAAACTTGTGCAGAGAATAATGATTGTGCATCAAATCTTTTTTGTAAAGAAAATATATGTTCAAAACTAAAAGATGGGGATGCATGCAATAATAGGTATGAATGTGAAAGTGATTGGTGTAATCAGTTTACAAACAAATGTGGTCAAAGAGGAGATATAGGGGCTGATTGTAAAGTTTCAGGAGATTGCAAAGAAGGTATTTGTGATATAAATACTAATAAATGTAGGCTAATAACTGCTGAAGAGAAACAATCAAATGAAAATACAGGAAAAATAGTCCTTATCACCCTTGGGGTTATTTGTGGTGTTAGTGTTTTATTAGGTATTGGTTTAGGTGTGAGGTCTGCGCTAAAAAATAGAAAGCTGAATAATATGTAATAACTGTAATAACTTGATGCTGTTATCAAGTTTAACAATTCTAGGTAGGTAATATCTATGGTAAAAAATTTAAATTAATTAGTAATTATTAAATTAATGATGAACTCTCTTCCACTAAATAAAAGTTAAATTATTTTAATAGTTTTGTTTCTTAGTTGGTATGAGAAATAAAAAACAAAATTATTAAAATAATTTAAATTTAAATTAATTAGTAATTATTATTAAATTATAAGAATGAATTTAGATAATAATAATTTTAAAAAATTAATAGAAATTTGGCAATTAGAATATTTAATAGATTGTATAGACATAATGTTAATAACGAGGAGTGATATGAAATATATATTAAATAAACAAAAATCAAGTTGGGAAAGAAAAATAAAAGAATTAAAGATGAATACTACTATTAGTTAATAAAAATTGCGGTAAAGAAATAAGATTATTTTAATTAATATTAATAAAACTAATTTATTATGGTAAAGTTAGTATTACATGGAGATGAAAAATCAACATGTACCCAAAAAATATTAATATTATTAGAAGAATTAGAATTAAAATACGACTTTGTAAATATTGATTTAAGTAGTGGTAAAAATAAGGAAAAAGAATATTTATACAAACAGCCATTTGGAAAAGTTCCATATATTGAATATGGAGAAATGGGTATGTTTGAATCAAGATTTATATTAAGATATATATCAAAAGCGAATCGTGATATAAAGGATTTATATGGTGAAGATAATGTATATGCAGATATGTGGTTAGAAGTAGAAGGTCAAAATTTTAATCCACCAATATCAAAAATAGTTTGGGAAAAAGTTTATAAAAAAATGTTTACAGAGAAAGAAGAAGATGAAAAAGTAGTTAATGAATCGTTAATAGAATTAGAAAAAGTATTTTCTGTATATAATAATCAGTTACAAGATAAGGAATATTTAACTGGATCATATAGTATAGCAGATATTAGTCATATACCATATATGTATAAATTTATAAAATGCGATTCTTTTAAGAAAGAATCAGCAAAAGAAATATTAAAAAGATATCCAAATGTATATAATTGGATTAGAAGATTATTGAAGAGAGATGCTGTTAGAGAAGTACTAAAGAAAAACAACTAGATAAAAATGTAATTAATTTAATTAAAAAAAATTGTATATTAATTAATTAAATTATAAATTAATGAACTCATCAAATGATTTACAGAAAAAAATAAAATTAGTAAATAAAAAATTAGATAAAATTACAGAGAGTACAAATAGTTTTTATAGAGATTATGGATTATTAAGACCTGGAAGTAAATTATATGGGTATCAAAAAAATAATGCAAATGTATACAATGTAGAAATAAAGATAATAGACATTGATTATAATAATTCATTTATATGTGGAGAATTGATTATAAGTGGGATAGTAAATTATATGGAAAATATAATAACATACTTTGAAGGTGAAATAATTAATAAAAAACAAAATTTTTCAAGTAAACATTTTGGAGTAGATTTTGACACAGACTATAATCATTGGATGAAATTTGATGAATTTAAAGAATTTTGTAAGAATTTTACAGACACAGACACGGAGACATATCTAGACACAGATCAAAAAAGTAATAATTTTATATTCATGAGATGGAAAGAGCAATATTATACGCATGATCATAAAATAAAACATATGAATGGAGTAGATATAAATGGATTTTATTACATATGTTTTAATAAATTAAAAGAGAATATAATAGGGTATTATTATGGAGATTATACAGAAAAATTTGAAAAACTATATTTAGAATTTGATAAGAATGATTATTTAAAAAAGGGAAGTGAAAATTTTAATTTTCGTTAATAAAAAATGAAAAAAATGATTATAATAGTAAATAAAGTGAGTGGCAGTGCCAGTACAAGTTGTAGTGTACCAAAGACACGTGATAGAAGGTGAGATGAAAAGAACAAAAGTTGTAAATTTAATTGGTGCTCCAAGTTCTGGAAAAAGTTTATGTGCTGGATTAATATTTGCAGAATTAAAAATTAAAAATTATACAACAGAATATGTTCAAGAATACGTTAAGCATTTGGTATGGAAAGGGGATTTAGAAACTGTTAAAAATCAATATTACGTATCATCTCAACAATATAAATTATTAAAAAATATAAATGGTAAGGTTGATTATATAGTTACAGATGGATCATTAATACATGGATTATACTATAATAAAACATATAAAGACAATGTTAGTAATATAGAAAAAACAGAAGAGAAAATAATAGAATATTTATCTGAATTTGATAATATATTTATATTTTTAGAAAGAAATGAAAAATTTAGATATGAAACAGAAGGAAGAATACATAGTTTTGAAGAATCAATAAAAATAGAAAGTGATTTAAAAAAATTATTAGATTCACTTAATTTAGAATATTTATGTATAAAGTCTGATAAAGAAAATGTAAAAAATATGATAAATTATATTATTAATTCAAAATTTTGTAGTTAAGTCACAGTCACAGTAACGATAGTCACGATAGAATAAAAAAAGTGAAATAAATTTAAATAATAAATAGTATGTGTATTATTTAAATTATGGTATTAAATTATATAAAATTTATAATAGAAAAACTTATAGTAGTTAATGAAGATTTCCAAAACAGTTCTATCAGCGACAAAACCGAGGGGTCCCAAAACTTTGGTAATTCAATAGTTACAGATGAATCTATAATCATAAAGTATTTAGAAATAAAAAATAGGGGATTATTATCAAAAAAAAAGCTAAAAGATGAAGAGATGATAATGATAACTGATAGTATTTTAGATAAATTCAAATGTTATAATATTATTGATTATTACCAAAACTATTCATCAGAAAAAGAACAATTTAAAAATAGTTACAAATTAATGAATCAATATAAAAATTATTTTCAAAAACAAGTAAAAGTGGAAGAAGAAGTGGATTGTTGTTCTAAGAAAACAGATGAATTGCCAAAGTTGGATAATAAACAAAAAAAAACAATTAAAAAAAACCCAGAATCAAAAAATAAAAAGTGTTTGGATGAGACTCTGAAAATGCCTGTGAAGATTCTGGAAAAAATAGAAAGTGAGTTGGTAAACCAATCAAATGATTGAAACATGTATTAGATGAAACTGATAAACTAATAAATTTTATGATAGAATTTATAAATAACAAAATAAAAATAAAATGAAAAAAAAAATAAATAATTAGAAATCAATGGAATCTGAATTACTAGATAGTTTTGCAAATTTTGGAGTGAGAGAAAATTATTATATGATAAATGATACTTTAAATGTAAATAGTTTCAAGGTATTAACATCTATAAATATGAATTTTTATCAAGTTTGGTGTATATTTGGAAAAATTCCATTTATTTATAAAGATATAAATGGGAATAATATATATGAATGGAGGATACAAGGTCCTAACTCAGATTTTTGTATAAGAAATAAAAAAAAGGAAACAAAATTATTAAAGATAAAAGAATGGGAAATTTATACGAATGTTATAGAGCAAATTTATATACAGAATTTCATGGAACATTTATTTGATGCAATAAAATGTTACGAATTATATTATAAAGGAATTGAAAAAAACATATATGAGAGTAGTGATCCATATATAAATGAAATATTAAAAAGTATAAAAGACGAATTGATAAATTATAGAGATATATTAAATCAACTTTAAATAAAAAATTGAATTTTAAATTATAAAATGAAATAATTGTGTAAAATTAATGACTGTGTGTATTGAAACTACTAAAAACGTTAGTGTGCAATATAGTGAGAAATTTGTAAAAGAAATCAATAAGTTTTTTGAGTGGGTTAAGAGTAATGGATATACGATTAGGGATATGGAATATAATATAACAAAAGAATGGAATATAGAATTATTAAAGAAATTTGTAGAACCTGGAAGAAATAAGATAGAATCTTATCTCAAAGAATTAGTAAATATTTATGTTATTCTTCATGATGGAGAAGAAGTTGAGGATGGTGGGACCCAGTCCTGGGCCAAAATGATAGCAAAAGATTATAAATTAGAAAAAAAGAATAAAAAACAAGAAAAAAAGCAAAAAATAGAAAACAAAAAAAATGGAATTGTATTGGAAAAGAAAAATGAAGATAAAAATAAAATCAAAGTATCATGTGACTTTGAAACAGAAGATATAGTGTATTTAGATACACTTAAAGTAAAATGGGATATGTTAAAAGAAAAATTTGGTGAGCCAATAAAAACAGAAAGATATGAAAATGAAGAATCATCGAATGATTGTAATTATAGATGCGAATGGAAAATTAAAATAGGAGATAATTATTATAGTGTATATGATTGGGTGAATAAGAAAGGTAAATTTGACAGTATAGAAAAGTGTAAATGGTATATATCTGGAAAAGAGTATAATGAAAATGATATTAATATATTAACAAAATATTTGAAGAAAAAAAGTAAAATTTCAAAAAAATCAAAGAAAATTAATGAATTAAGTGATTCAACTGAATCAACTGAATCAAGTGAATCAATTGAATCAACTGAATCAAGTGAATCAATTGAATCAAAAGGGACAACATATACAGAAAATGAATTATTTGGAGATGATCATGATAGTCAAACAGTAGAAATAGGAGATGTAGAAATAGAAGATATTGATATTAACCTAGACGATTTGAAATTTGAATAAATTATTAGTAAAACCAGGGAAGATTAAAAAAAAAAATTAAGGGTAATATTTTAACTAAAATAGTAGTTAAAATATTACCCTTAATTACGTACAATTAATTAATTATCTTTGACAATATTGTAAATAAAAGAGTCTATTTTTTTCATAAGTTTAAAACAAGTAGTAATATTTTGTGAATCAAGACAATCGTATTGTAAAAATGATAATATATGTTTTTTTAGTTTAGGATATTCTGTTAGGTCTATATTAGATAAATATCTATTATAACGTTTAGTTGCTTTAACAAGTAAATCATGTGATGGTTTAGATGCAGAAATTGATTCATATAAAAGATTGTACTCTTCATTACTATCAAAAATATTGATAGATTCAATACCTTGTAATAGTTGTTCGATATCATCAGATCCATTACCAGATCCATATTGAAAGGAGATTGGTATATTTCTTTTAGCTAATTCATTAGATAATTCATTATAGAAAGATTCTCCACTAACTTTTGGAATTTGAGGAATATAAAACTTGGTGTTTGAAGAAATAAATTCTCTACTACTAGTTGCTTCTTGATCAGAAGTTTTTTCTTTAATATTATGTCTAGATCCAAGATGTATATTTTTATTAGTAATGTCAAATGCAAATTTTCCAGCAAGTTTTTTTTGTTTTAATTCATTTAATTCATAATCACTTAATTTAGCAATATCTTCTTTAGATAAAGGAAGATTTAAATTTCTAGGGGGTGTTTTATGTAATTTAAGATGTAATTTATATTTAACATTGTTTAATAATTTACTGTTAAGAGAATGTGGTTTCTTATTTGATGACATTACTAAAATTATTATTATTTATTACTATTATAATAGAAAAATAAAAAAATGAATAGAAAGATTTAAAATAAATAAATAATGAGATCAATTGAAATATTTACTTTTGTATTATTGACATTATTTCTTGTAACAAGTGTAATTGTATATATTTATTATATTTATTTTCATGGAAAAAATGAAGAAAAAGAAGAATCTGAGGATTCATTTCAATCAGCTGTTTCATTTGATTCATTTGAATCATTTGAAATTGTTGAAAAAGTGCAAGGATCAGAAGTAGAAAGAGAAGTAAAGGAAGTGATTGTTGAAGAAACTACTACTACTACAACGGAAATGGAACTAACAGAATTAGAATTGACAAGTGTAAGCAAACGATAAAAAAATGAATTTTTTTTATATTTTAAATAAAATTGTCTAAGAATAATAAAATGAAACTAAATACTAATGCAATGAAACTAAATACTAATGCAAATGAATATATTCCGGAATCGATAAAAGAAGAAAATAAAAAATATGATAAATTAGAAAAAGATTTTGAAAATGAGAATAAATGGATGTTTGATATTGTTGTTGTTGATCCAACACTTGAACAAATAGTTCCTCCAAACACACCGATTTCTGTATCTGGATCTACAACTCCTATTGTTGTATCTAATGAAGATAATATAAAATCAGCATTTCCAAAATCATATGCACAAATTGTCAAAAACAATAAATAGGGTAGGTTACTAATCAAAAAATCAAAAAAATCAAAAAAATAAAACTTAATTAAGGGATATTACTACGTAAATTGATACGGGTAATATCCCTTAATTAAGTACATTACATTTGGTTGGTGTAAATAATTAAATAAAAAATTGAATAATAAACGAGTTTTTAAATAAATGTAATAAGAAACAAAAATGACAAGTTGGATATCTGATTTTACTATTCCAAGTCCTGAAGAAAAAACAATGACAAGTTGGATATCTGATTTTACTATTCCAAGTCCGCAAGAAACAAAACCTTGTATATCATTAAAAGTGATAATTCCAAATTTAAACTCAAGTCCAAGTATTGGCATGTGGCCAGAAGTTAAAATACCTTCTCCTATTGAAGAAGAAGATTTATTTAATATTTTACCACCAAAACCATTGGAAAATAATAAATAATACAATAGTAAATTTTATTTAATAAAAAATCAAAAAAATTAAAGAAAAAAATTAAGGGTAATATTTTAACTAAAATAATAGTTAAAATATTGCCCTTAATTACGTACATTCTTTTTTATGCTTTAAATAAAAAATTGAATAATAAATAAAAATATTAAAAATAAAAGTAAATGTGTTCTAATAATCTTTCCAATCCCCAAGAAAAAATAGATACCATAAAAAAGAATATTGAAAAACATATGAGAAGACAGTGGATAATTAAATATAGTGAAGAAAATGAAAATAATAGTTATAATAAAAAGAGAGAAATTGATACTATCATTAATAATATAAGTAAAAATTACAATAAGAGAAATAAATGGATGACTAATTACATTTACAGTTAATATTAATTTTTAATTCTTTGAATATACTTAAAAAATTAAAAAAAAAAATTAAGGGTAATATTTTAACTAAAATAATAGTTAAAATATTACCCTTAATTACGTACAGCAAAAGTTTTCTTTCTAGTAGTTGGTAGTTATTGATTGAGTTTATTAGAAATTGTCAAGGTCATTAATATCTATATTATTATCATGTATTTTTTGATCTTCCAAGTCAAATTCTTGTTGTTTTTGTTTTTGTTTGTGTTTTTGTGTTTTTTGTGTTATTGTTGGTAATTTAAGAATATCTTCAATATCAGTATCATCTTGTTTTTTAGAATGTTTATTTCTGATATGAGTTTTTAGAATTTTTTCTGTAGAACATCCTGTTCCACAAAGATGACATGTAAATGCTTTTAATTCTAATGAAGTAGCTTTTCTTTTAAAAAAGTTATCTAATAAAGTGAAACTCAATTGTGATAAAGAATTAACATTTGTTTTAATAATATCTAAATGATGTCTAAAAGACTGAATATAATAATTATATTCTATTTTTAAATTTTGGTAAAGTCTTTGATCTATTTTAATACATTCATTTTGTTGATCTTTAATTTGTTGATGCATATTATAAATAATATTAACAGCAAGTCGAAATAAATTTTGATCAAATTGATGTGAGTGAATGAATACAATAATATTTTTATCTACAATATCGATTTCAAAATGTTGTTTATTAGCAATACCACCAAAAGCATTACAAAGAATTCCTGAACAATTATGATGTTGTATATCGGAATAAAATTTATCTAAATCTCTTTTAGGTACTGTTTTAGATCCAAAATGTTTAGAATCAATGAGAATATTTGGTTTATCATTTTTAATGAGTTGAATATCTCCAGAATTTGGAATATGAGATGTATCTAATACTTCAGTATCTGAAAATGCTTCAGTTAAAATATTAAGTAAAACATGTTCTGCAAGTTGTCCTTTTTTAGATGAATTATTAGAAAAATGTTCATTTAATGTTGATAAATTTGTTTCAATAGATGAAATTTTATGAGAAATAGAGTGAGTATCAAGAGATTGTAACATAGTATTTTGAATATTAGAAATCATATCAAGGGTTTTACGATCGAAATCATTTAATTTTTGAACATTTAAGTTTTCAATTTTATCTTTAAAATTTTCTAATAATTCTCTAAGATTATTATTATCTATACCAGAAGATAATTGTTGATGAAGTTCTATGAACATATTTTTGATATCAGTATTAGTAATATCTTTAATATTTGAATTAATAGAATCTAGTTTAGATTGAATTAAATTAGTGAGATTAGAATGAGAAGCAGATACATTTTGATGAATAGTTGAAAGTTGATTATAATTTGTTTGAATAGAATTTTTGATTTCATCTAGTTTATCAAGTAACAAATTTGATTTAGAAGACAATGAAGAACCAAGGATTTTATCAACTTCTATATATGTTTTTACAAAATCAAATAAATTTTTATTTGTTGTTTTAAAATAAGTTTTTATAGATTCATCATTTAGAAGTAAATTTATTTGGTGTTGATAAAATTGCAAATTATCCATTTAATAAATTAACATAATTTATCTTTAAATAAAGTCAATATCTATATTTACAGTATATATATGAGAATTTGTATTATTTTGATTAATATTTATTGTTTGTTGTGTATTAGATTGATTAGGTAACAAATTAATAGGTTGACAAACTACAACAGGAGGTTGAGTGACAACAGGAGGTTGAGTGACAACAGGAGGTTGAGTGACAACAGGAGGTTGAGTGACAACAGGAGGTTGAGTGACAACAGGAGGTTGAGTGACAACAGGAGGTTGA
>Ga0102831_1000139_pt1 | contig 35192 bp, 36 predicted proteins | sample ColrivemetaGS747_FD_84508 | JGI IMG/M metagenome (GOLD analysis project Ga0102831, IMG submission 84508) | Estuarine microbial communities from the Columbia River estuary - Freshwater metaG S.747 | ecosystem: Environmental > Aquatic > Marine > Intertidal zone > Estuary | place: USA: Columbia...
AGAGTTATTAATAATGAATTATTAAATCATTTGAATAATGAATATAAACGATTACATTAAAGACTTATCTATCAAAGATAAGAAAACGCTTTCACAGAAAGCACTTAAACTGGTAGAAGAAGTTGGTGAGTTATCATGATGCAAAATGGATTTATAATGTATGAATAAATTTGAAATAGATAAGAATGATGAAACCATTATTTATCGTGGTATAAAGTTAGATATAACTATCACTCAGTTAAGTGATTATAGATTAATTACTGGATTGGAAATAGATGGATCTTTAGAGTTTCTTTATAATCAAGAGTTAGAGAAGATAAAAGAAACCAGGAACTTGAAAATAGATCAAATAATTAAACCACTCGATTGAGTGGTTTTATTTTATTGTTTTAACTATTTCTATTTTAGATGTATCAAAAACTATATAATCATCAGTATTTATAAAATTACCAGTTTCATCAATATCTTTTAATATTAGACCATCATATTCCTTTTTATTTCTCATTAAATAGTCTGCTAATATATCAGCACTGATTGGTTCGAAGTTATTAAAGTAATCATCTAAGTCAGTGTATTCATCACCAAACTCGTATCGAATCATTTCAAAAAGATCTTCTTTTGATAAGGTTTTGAGTATTTCATCAATATGTAAGTTTTGCCAACTACCAGATGATTCCATTATAAATGGATTTTTCAAGTGTAGTTTAGCACCGTAGATAACATCATAGTTAAATTCTTTTTTGAATATTTTAGCCAAACTTAAATCTTTTGTAAAGAAAATAGGGTAACCACTTTTTATTTCACCTGCCCTCCAAACAATTAGATCATGATAACTCTCAAATGTTTTAATCCATTTCATATTTCTATATATTAATTATTGTTTATTAAAATTAATTCTGTATCTTTGAAAAAAGAATTGAATTTTATGTTAAGAGAAGATAATACTGGATATGTTATATTTCCAACCAAAGGTAGTTCTAAATATATTAGAACAATTGGAAAAACTTTAATTTATTTAATTGCTTTTGATATTGAGGATATTAATGGTGGGAAATATTGTCTTTCTAATATAAATTTAGAATATCTATCAGCTGTTGTGGTTGATGATATTACAAAATCTAATAGTGGTATTTATTTTAGGGATGGAATATCAATTCCACTAACTAGTTCTGTTTGTATTGGTTGGTCTAATAATTCTTATTTATCAGTTGATGGTAATGATTTTTATGTAACATTTGATAATTTAACGAATGAGGGTAAGAAATTATATTATTCTTTTAGAAAATTACATAATAATAAAGAATTGCGAATTTTAACATTTAATGGTGTTGATTAATTAAAAATTATTATTATATTTGTATTATAAATTTAAAAAATAAAAAAATGCAAGACTTTATATCACTTATTATTTATCTAATTGGAATTGTATTCTTATTGGGATTTTTTGCAATAATTGCAATATCAATGTGGAGAGTAGTAAAATCTCTTTTAAATAATCCAGATGCTTTTAAAGATATCTGGAATGATAAAAAGAGTAATAATAATTCACAATATACAGATTACGAAGATTTAAAATAAAAAATATATGAATTCACAAAAAATTTCCATTTCATCAGAACTAAAAGAACTTCTTTTAGAGATTAAAGATTCTTTAGTTGCAGAATTACTTTTAAAAGAAGATCACTTAATTGAAGATCTTGCTGATGATTTTGTTAATTATATTTCTATATCTAAAAAGGATAGAACTAAGATTTCTTACCTACCTAAAGAAAGATCTGAAGGATTAACAGAGGAAGAGTGTTTTTCTACTTCTAAAAGAATTATGGCTAAGCCAGGTGGTTTTATATCAAAAGTATTTAAAAACATTCCAGAGAAAGAAGTTGAGAAGTTTTCTACACTTTTTAGAAGTGAGGCGACTAAGCCTAAACTAGACTTTAGAGTGGTTTCAGGATCTGAAATTAAAGAATATTACCTCTACTCATCATATGCTGATAGAAATGGTGGATCATTACATGCCTCTTGTATGAAACATAACTCATGTCAAAACTTTTTAGACATCTATTCTAAAAACCCTGATGTTTGTAAAATGGTTTTACTTTTTGATAGTGAGGAGTTTGCAGAAGGTGATTACTATGATTCAAATAGAATTGTTGGAAGAGCTCTTCTTTGGAATATTGATAGTTATAAATTAATGGATAGAATTTATACTATTAATGATGAAAAGTATCAATTCTATTTTAAACAATGGGCAACTAAAAATGGTTACTTGTTTAAGACACAACAAAACTGGTTTAACACAAAATACTTTGAGATTTTAGGTGATAAAAAACAAAAGTTAGAATTGTCTTTAGACTTAAAGAATAAGCCATTTGATTATCTTCCTTATATGGATACTTTTAAGTTTATGGATTATGATGGTGTTTTATATAATTATCAACCAGAGGGTAGAGATTTCTATACTTTGACTGATACAGGTGGTCGTAAAAATGGATATGATCACTTAGTTACTGATTTTTTAGATGATGTTCTTCGTTATAGGGGAGATGCAATCCGTTTAGATTACTTAGGTAAGAATAAATGGACACATCCAGATAATTGTAGATACTCTGATGTTATGGATCGTTATATCTTAAAAGATCATTGTGTAAAAGAACCTACTCTTAATGATTGGATTTTTAATGATGAGTATTCATCTAATAATGATGAAGAGAGAATTAGGGAGAGAATTGAATGGGTTAAACAACGAGAAGAAGAGAGAGAGAAGAGAAGATCTCAAAGAAGAGAGAGTTCTATTTCTAATGATAGAAGTTCTAGTATACAAGATTATATTAATAGTCTTATTGAAAGTGGATTTAATTCTGATTTTAGATTTTCAGTTGATGGTTCTGAATCTACTGAGCAAACTGAATCACCGACTACATTACTAGATTCAGTTCCAGTTGAAGAAAATCCACGACCAGTTCGAACAGATACAATGAGAGACGAACCAACAACCGCTACTCAAACGAGAGTAAGTAGAAGATATAGATCTCGACCAATATTAGATGAAAACTATCTATCTAGTTTATATATTCAGTATGTTAGAGATCCTGGTGTTAACGGAACGTGTATTAGTACTGTTGAACATATAAGAAGTTATATTAACTATGAGTATCGTGTTCAGATTGGTATTTATGGAATAGCTGATAGTTTTATTGATTATATATCAGAAAGAGTTGCTTATACTTATTTAAGAGGAAGAATAGGAAGTATTAGAGAGGTTATTGATATGATTGAGGTTAATTTTAATGATGAAATAAATAGACATAGAGATAGATTTCAATCGGATATTTTACCTTTTTAAACATTCAGTATTATCCCTCATATAAAAAGTATGAGGGATTTTTTATTAAAGAAATTAGAATGTTTTAAAGACCCAGATTTTATTTTTGATCCTGGTCTACATAAATATACATATCATGGTGATGTTTTTCAATCTGTGACACAATTCATAGGAGAGTTTCACTTGCCATTTGATACGGAAGGTAAATCTAAAAAGAAGGCTGAGGAATCCGGATTTGATCAAGATTGGATTAAAGCTGAGTGGGCTGAAACAAATAGATATGCTAATGAAGTTGGAACAGCTGTACATGAGTGGATAGAATACTACTTTAAAGAAGAGTGGCAGCCACTCCCAACTAATCCGGATATTATACATCGTATAAATAAGTTTAATCATATTTTTGCTAAACAACTCTATAAATTAGAACCGTTAAAATTTGAATTAAAGGTTTTTTCTAAGAAATGGAAAAAAGCAGGTACAATTGACTCTTTATTTATAAAAGATGGTAAGTTATTTATATTGGATTGGAAAACGAATAAGAAATTTACTGATGATGAACACAAAGATGGTAGATGGCAAAAGTTGTTAACACCATTTGATACATTTTATAAAAATCACCATAATGAATATTCTATACAATTATCAATGTATGCTTGTATATTAGAGGAGTGGGGTTTTGAAGTTGCTGGTGCTTATATTGTTTATATTGGCCCGGGTGATGAGCCTGCTAGTGTAATAAAATGTGTAGATATGAGAGAATATATCAATGAATACTTTAAAAGTAATTAGAAATATGGAGAATTTTAAATATCTATACTTTAATTCGGGTAGTAATACAAAAATCTATTTAAATGATTTAGAAGAGTTGAAGGAGTTTTACTATAAGGTTTGTAATAAAAATTATTTATTAAATTTTAAGAAAGAGGCGGATAATGATTTCTATAATAATATGTTAGATGGTTATCTTATAATAGATATTATGGAGAAAAAGTATCACTTTTTTATAGAGTTGGAGTATATGGATAAGATATATGAAGAAATTTTTGATGAAAAAATAATATCTTATTTGGATAATATCGGATAATTTGTTAGATTTATTTATTAATAAAATTAATCTATGAAAAAACAATATGTTTATATTGGTCAATATTACCATATAAAGAATAAAGAACTACCACTTGATTTTAAATTTGGCGTTACTGATGATTTGGATCAAAGAGAATATTCTTTGGGTAGAACAAAATCTCCTATAAAGTATATGATTTTAAAAGCCTGGGAGTTACCATTAAATGTTAAAAGAGAAAAGGTTGAAAAAATGATTGCCTTAGTTTTTGATGAACATAAGTATGATGGTTGTGAATGGTATGATATTGATGGTGAAACATTTCAGGGTAAAATAAAAGAGTTATTTGAAATAATATCGGATATGATTGATGATGTTGACTTTACCTTCATTGAAGTTGATTTGGATAAAAATAGTGATGGTGATGTTGTTGAGAAGGAGATTGAAAAGGAAATTAGAACTGGTAAAAAAGCACCTTGGACAAATCTTGAAGTTAACATAGAAGGTAACTTGATAAAATGTGATAGTGCTAAGTTGGCTTATGGTAAAGCAATTGAGGAAATTTTAAAAGTTGTTGATCCTGTTCAATTTTCGATTGACTTCCCGAGAATATTTAAATTGAACAAGGATGATTATCAAGAGTATAAAAGATCATCTTTAATAAAAATTGGTGACTTTTATTTAGATACATATACAAATACCGCTCAAAAGAAAAGAGAGATATGTAATGCTTTTACTAAGTATGGTATAAATGGGGAAGTAAATATTTATTAATAAAAAATAAAATAAGATGGCGGGTGGTACACAGAATAGAGATGCTAAATTAGCTTTAGCTATACATATGAATTCATCGGGTAAGAAAAAATTATGTGGATGTCCAATACATAAAAAAAATGGTCAAAAAACTGAAGTTGACGCAACTTTATTTAATAGACATGGTAGTGGATTACAAGGAATGTGTAGAATTGGTAAAACTGGATTAGATAGTTTTAAACATAAAATTAATGGTTGGAAGTTAATTTATATTTTTGATAAGTTAACGGAATCAAATACTATAGGCAAGTTAGAGGATTCATTAAAAGGTAAAGGTATACAACTATCTTTATTCAATTCATTATTTAAAATATTTGACAATAATTTTGAATCTGTTAAAGGTGAAACAAAATCAGAGATATTTTTTGAATTTATGTCACTAATTGATTCTATTATTGGTGGTAGGAATGGATTTAATGGAAAGTCTCTACTAAGTCAAATAAATATTTATAACTTAAATTTAACAGAAGAACAATTCAATCAAATAATAGTTGATTTTGATCATAGTGGTATTCTTTCAAAAGATGATATAAAAAATATTTTTGAATTACAAGATATATTTTGTGATGAGTTCAATCTTCATATTTATGAATCATCAAATAAAGAAATTCATCATCACTCAAACTTTAGAACTACTATGAGTAAGATAAGAGAAGTTTATAATGAAGATGGAACACCATTTCTATCATCCAAAGGTGTTCATATTAGAATAAACAAGTGGAATACTTTAGTTCAAGGTAAATCAGATTCTAGAGTTGAAAGATATTTTCCTGATGGTGATTATAAACTTGCGAACTCTAAAATGAGAGAGATTAATAAAAGTGGATTAAGTGCTGATCATATCTGGCCAATTTCATTAGGTGGTAAACATGATGTTTCAAACTTAGAAAGTATGCCACTGTTAGAAAATATTAGAAAAAGAAATAACCTATCTGTTGACTTATTAAAAAGAGTTAGTGAAAATCCAAAAGAATATATATCCGAAAGATATATTGATATTTTTAATGAAGTCTGTAAGAATGGCATAACACAAGAAACTGTTTTTGAGTTAGAGAGAAGATTAAAACTATTTATAAATAATTGGGTTGATGATATCAAAAAAATGAATAGTGTTGATAAAGAAAAGTTAATAACTGATAATTTGGTAAAACATAACTTTAGTCATAAGAAAGTAGATAAAGTAATAAAGTATTTTTTCACATAAAAAAGAGAGTCAAATTGACTCTCTTTTTTATTTTATGATATCTTCGATTAGATCTATCTCACTTTCACTTAATCCAAAATGGTTATATAATAAAGTATCATTCCAATTCTCATTTATATCTACTATTGGTAAGGATCTTAAAATATCAGGTGAATTCCAATTACTCCATCTTGTTATATTAACCACAAATCTATATAATTTAAGCATTAAAATATCTTTAATTTTTTGTGCACTTGACATATCATTGCATATTATATAACCCATTCCTTGTGTATTACCTGAAATATCAATTAACATTTTTTCATAGTATGTTGATATAGGTATCAAAACCTTAATAGAGTTTTGTGTTAAGTGTTCTTTATTCGACCACAAAATACTACTTGGTGTGTGCCATACTTTATGACAAAATTCAATTGTTTTCTCTTTTCTTAAATTATTTTTCTTAGTATAAGCATGTAGATAGCTATCAAATTTCAATTCAAATTTTTGTTTATCACTGAAAATAAACTTGTTGATTATACTAATTGATAAATCATTTATAAGTAATGGGAAAAATTTATTAGATTTTAAGATAGTTGTTGAATTATAGTTTTTACCACTATATTCACAAATTAATTTTGTATCGATATTACTCTTTGATTTTCTTATGAAGAAATATGAAAAACTACTACCTACTCCTTTAAAATACTTTCTACATTCATTTATATTTAATGATAAAACATCATTATTATTAAATATACTAAACATATCAGAATTTGTTTTTGAATATGACATCCATGATTGTGGACAAACAAATGCCATATTACCATTCTCCTTAAGCATTGAGTAAGACTTCATTATAATGGGTCTCCATAAATTATGGTTCTTTGCCTTTCTTTTACCACCTCTATAATCCTCAAATGGTGGATTTCCAATAATATTATTATATTTACATTCGGTTTGATATTCCAAAAAGTCAACACATGTAAAATTTGTCTTATATAGATTTGATTTGAATAAATTATTACAAATATCAATGCTATTTTGTTGCAGATCGGTTCCATATAACATATTCTCAATTATATGTCTTTCTCTTTCATCTTCATCTAAGATTATATTTTTTAATCCTGTAATATTTTCATAACCCCTATATTTATAACCATTACCCATTAAAATTTCATAAACAAAGAATAAAAAGTAACCATATCCACATGTTGGATCATAATAATTTTTATTTGGATCATCCCAGCAATCAATATCTATTAAAATCTCACTAATTAGTTCTATACTAGTAAACACTTCACCAAATTTATTCTTATTCTCATCATTAACAATTAATTCTATTTTATCTAATTTAATCATATTTATCTATATTATATTTTATTATATATTAAAAATAAGTCTTTTATTTTTCAACTTTTTCAACTTTTCTGTAAAATTTTTATTAAAAAATAAACTATTATTCAATATTAACATACAAATTATATGGAAAAAAAAAGAAAAGTTAAAGCATTTTTCACAATAGATCCAGACTTAAATGAAAAGTTTGAGAAACATATTGATGAGAAATTATTAGATAAATCAAAACTTATAGAGTTTTTGATAAAAAAGTATTTAGAGAATACTAATTAAATATTGAATTGATCCTGTCATCTCTACGATTAGCCAAATACCGCCTATAATCCGGTCTTATTCTACTTAACCAATCAATATTATCTACAATTAATTTATGAATTGAATCGGTGGCATAACCATCTCTTAGAAAGATAAAAAGGTCTTCTATATCTAAAAATGATAAATCTTTAACTTCGATGAATTCTGCTTCATCATCAAATATTTCAAGATTATAATATATTTCACAAGCCATTATAAATGAAATAAATTCAAAAACATCAGTAATTTCTGATATTTTTGAATGTGAATTGAAATCATAACCCTTTGAATTTAATTTATCATCTAATAATTTTATCATATATTTTATAAACTTTTTAAAGTGTTAAGTTTATAATAATAAAAATAAAAATTAATATGAAATTAAGAGTTACAGATTTTGAAGTTATCACTAAAAACTATTCTAACTACCAAGAAGGTATTAAAAGAATTGAAGAAGAGAAAAAAGATTTCGTTAAAAGCTTAGAACCAGTTAAAAAAGAAATGGAATCAATCATTTCTCAAATGAGTTCTGGTATAATTATGGATGAAACAACTCAAAAAGAAAAAGAAGATAAGTTCAGAACTTTGCAAGAACAAGCAATGAACATCGACAATCAATTTAAAGTTGAGATGCGTAGATTGCATGATGAGTTAAACAAAAAAACATTTGATGAGTTATCAGAAATTATCGATGAATATTCTAAACAAAATGATATTGATATGGTAATTGGTAAAATGGAAGTTGTTTACTTAAAAGAAGAATTTGAAATTACTAATAATATTTTAGAAATTTTAAAAGAAAAAAACTTATTCTATACTGAAACCGAAACTGAAGTTTTAGAAGATACAACTGAAACAAACAACTAAAAAAAAGAGAGGTTTTTAACCTCTCTTTTTTTTATAATGATTCTTCAGACGAAAAAATTGCTTCTACGCTAAAAGTATTTTGATTAAATGGTTCAATTGGTTCAATATAATAAATTGAATTTAATCTAGAAGACAAACTATTATCTGTATTTTGTGAATCTATGATTGTTTCATCAGGAAAATCAGTAGTTTCTGGTTGAATGACATACCTATCATCTTCTAAACTATTTGAATCAAAATCCGGAACAATTGAATTCATTGGAATTTCTTCAACCGGTTTATATGGGCTATCCATATTAAATGGATATTCTCTTCCTGATCCATTATTAAAAAGATATTCTATGTCATCTAAAAATAATGCTTTATCCCAAACACTTATGCTATCTATTTTAGATCCGACTGATATATAATTACTAAATGATCCGCTATTTAAATTAGCACCAATTATAGGCTTCATGTTTGAAATTGGTTCTACACTATCAATTTGTACATTTTCTAAATATTTTTTAGCATTAATCCATAAGTTAAAAATAAATCTATCAGATTGTTTAACCATAGATATATTTAATAAAAACCAATTATTAGCCGTAAATATAGGACCACCAATTGAATTAAATAAATAACTATCTTTTAAATAACTAATTTTTATTTTATTATCATTATTTAAGACCACATCATATCCATTATTATTAACATCTTTACAGCTTAATATACTTTGAGTCATCCCAATACTTTTAAAATTAATCCACATTGATATTGAAAATTCAGCGAAATTATTTATATTTAATGAATTTTTAGGCAAAGAAATATAAGATTCATTTCCAAATAGAAAACATTTACCTACTTTACCCTCTTTACTTATAGTTACATTAGACATTGTTGCATTCCAAACATTTAACCAATCATTTGAAGACTCTATTAATCCAGTAAATGGGAATTTCATACCAGTTCCCTTATTATAAATTGAATATATTTCACTATCTGTTAAATTCCTAGACCATGTGTGTATAAAATCTATTTTACTATTCTCTGATATTCTATCTTCAGTTGATTTTAAATAAGTTCCTGATCCGACTGAACATCTATTTACGGTTGAATATAAAATATAAAGATCTGATTGTTGTAGAGAGTAACTACTAAAATATATACCATTTAAATATAAACTAATAAAACCACTTTTGTTGTAATTAATACATATATTAATCCAATCATTTAGTAAATTATCCGGTATATAAAAGACCGCTCTATACATTTTATAATCACTCATTCTTGCATTAAATCCAATTTCGGTGTTATTAATATTTAATGATGTATTTTTACCAATATCTATAAACCAACCATATATGTCATTTTCATATTTGTTATAACAAGAAATTATTTTTTGTTTTGTATTGTAATCAGATAGAATAAACTTCATATTTATGCAAAAATTATCTGTGAATTTTAAACTATCATCTGGTAATTTTAAATATCCTGATACAAAATTAAAAACAGAGTTACTATCTAATTTTTCTATTGTTATATCCCCAACTCTTTCTATGTCTAATACACCATAATTTGAAATAGATAAATCATTTCCATTAAATGATGAATATAGTAAATTATATAAAGAATAAATTATTGATTCTGAATTCCAAACCGCGTAAATTCCCCTATTCAAATCACGACCTTTATAGATTTTTTTATTTGTTATGTATTCTATTGCACTTACATATCTCCAATATAAATTTAAGCCCTCTGAATAATATGGATTCACATGTATAATATTTTGGACTCCTTCTATATCATCTCCTTTATATTTAACAACATTTAAATATGTTCTCTTTAATCCAAGTGTATTATCAATTATTTCATTTTTATTATAATATGAATCAGAATATTTATTATAATAGGTATTTTCTTTTCCACTTAAATAATCATTAGAATCTATTTCATTTATAGTTCCTAAAAGATTTTTAATCGTTACATATACATTATATTTATAAATTGTATTTTCCTTATAATTGGAAATTTGATCAGGTGTAACAGGTTTTCCTATAAGATCTTGATCTCTTCTGTATGTTACTATTTCGTATTTGCTAGTATCAAGTGGAATCTTTGTTGTAAATTCATCATCTGATATTTTAAATTCATCACCACTTGATTCATATAAAGTTGAATAAGTTCCACTTGTAATAATTTGTATCAAATAATCTTTATATACTTCAATTTGATAGATATCTCTATCTATCAATTTTAAATTAATTTGTCCATCTTTTTCAAAAAGAGTAAACTGAGATGTATATTCTGTGTATGAATAAGTATATGATAGTGGTAAAGAAACAGATATTTCATAATATGATAAATCATTTGAATAAATATCTCTTCCTAATTGATAAATATTATAATCTCTATATAAAATTTTTAATTTTTCATCTAAAGGTGTTAATGTTTGAAAACATATTATATCCCAAGTTTGATTTTTTAAATCGTATATTGTATTGTATTTTGTATAATCAATTCCATAATTTAAAAATAAAGAAGTATTTAAATCTGAATATTGTCCTTTATTTACCAATTCGTCAACATAATAAAAATATTCTAAATAATTATTTTTTCCAACTTTTGCAATTGAATTTATTTGATTATAGATTTTTTTTATTATTTTTAACTCCTTTTGATCCATTTTCTATCTTATTTTTTCATCTCATCATCAATCATATCAACAATAGTATCAACTGATTTATCATCTCCAGTTAGTGCAAAATCAGTAAACTTTTTAACATCACCTAGTCTTTCAGCTTTTGTATCTTTTAATTTTGTAAGATTTTGTTGTAAAGCTGTTTGCTCTTCTGGTTTCATTTCTGAAAATTTATAAGAATCAACTTCTTTTCCATTTAAAACTATTTTAACTAATCCTCCAGTTTCGTAGAAATCATCAGCTCCAATTTTAAATTCAGTTTTACCATCTTCAGCAGTTATATTTTCTAATTTAACTCGATCTCCTTTTTTAGCTTCTCCTGTTATATCACACAATAAAGTTTTTCCTTTTGGTATAACAAGTTTCATACTATTTGATTTTATAATACCATATTTAGTTTCGCCCTTTTCTGGAACTTTAAGTTCTATTTCAACATCTCCCCAATTTAAAATTAAATTATTTTTTAAAACAGTTATAATTTTATTTTCATCTTTATATTTTTTAATCAATTCGTCAATAATATACTTATCATTTGTAATTTTTTTCTTAAAATCATCAACGATCATTTTTATTTCTGATATTCTAGATGCTTTCTTTCCAGCTAAATCTTTAGCAGATGCGAATTTCTTATCAAATTCCATTTTCACTTCAGCAGCTTTATTTCTAACCATTCCTAATAAAACTCTACCAGCAATCATAGAATCTTGTAATTTTGACTCTTTAGCAGTTTTTATCTCTTTATCAATTTCAATACACTTTTCATCAAATTCTTTTCGGAATTGATCCATAATTTGATTTAATGCTGACTCATCTTCTGACTTATTAATACTATCTGTAGATGATTTTAGAAGATTATCTAATATTCCAGTTATTTTCTTTTTTAATTCTTCTCTTGGAAGTTCTTTTTTAAAATCATCTATCAATGATTTAAATGCATTTGATAATCCACCTAAGAAACTTTTAAATGCTCCCTTGGCCCTATCCCATAGTGGTCTTAAAAATTCTTCATTCACACTATTATTTTTAAAATCTTGGTAATTTTTAATATACTTCATAATTTTAATTTTTTTTTATATAAACTATATATAAATATTTTTATATAACAAATAAAATTTTTAGAAAAAAATATGAATTATATTAAATTAGTAGAAGAGTTTCATAATACTTTCGGAGCTCCTGTTTTAGAAACACCACAAATACCATCCGGTGATAGATGTGAGTTAAGAGTATCTCTTTTACAAGAAGAATTAAATGAATTAAAAGATGCTATTAGAAATGATGATATTGTTGAAATTTCTGATGCTTTGGCCGATCTACAATATGTTCTTTCTGGGGCTATTTTAGAATTTGGATTAGGTGATAAATTCAACGAATTATTTTTAGAGGTTCAAAGAAGTAATATGTCGAAAGCTTGTAGTTCACAACAGGAGGCAATTCAAACACTTTTACACTATAAAGAAAAAGATGGTACGGAAGGATACTATAAAGAAGTTGATGGAAAATGGTTAGTTTATCGAAATGGTGATAATAAAGTATTAAAAAGTATAAATTACTCACCTGCCAATTTAACTGATATTATAAATGGGTAGATTTAATCCCCATATATAAAAATAAAAAATTAAATTATGAAAAAAATATTACTTGTTGATATTGACGGAACTATTTGTGATGATATTAAAAATGAAGAGTCACATCTTTATCCAACTGCAAAAGTTATTGAAGGATCTTTGGAACAATTAAACAGTTGGTATGATGGTGGACACTCTATAACCTTTTTCACAGCAAGAGAAGAAAAAGATAGACAAATAACAATTGATTGGTTAGATAAACACGGATTTAAATATGATGGTTTGATAATGAATAAACCAAGATGTTTAAATAATGATGATGTTTATTGTTGGATTGATAATAGAAAAGTTATGGGAGTAACTTATAAAGGAAAGTGGGGACCTCTTGTTGAGAAAGTTGCTACTATAAAAACTATGGATTAAATATGAGCAATAGTGCAGTAGTTATACTATCACATGCTAATAACGATTTAAAATTAAATATACTAAAAGAGTGTATTAGCGAAGTTAAGAAAAGGGGTTACAAAATAATACTATCATCTTCTTATCCGATTCATAGTGATATACAATTATCAGTTGATTATTGTGTTTTAGATAATGAAAACCCACTTATTATGGATGATGATCTTAATCAAATAGGAGGTGCAATATTTTTTTGGTTAAAATATCCTCAATTTGAGAATAACTATTGTGTGGATGTTAACCATGCTTATGCTGTTATGAAGTTGATGAAAAATGCTTCTGGTGTAGCTAAAATTAATAAGATAGAAAATCTACATTATGTAAACTATGATTATCTAATATTGGATGATAATCTACTAGTTAAAAATGAAAATATTTTAAATGAAAATGATTTACATTACTATTATTATTTAGAAAATGATAAATTTATGAATACTGGAATTTTCTCAATCAAAACGGATGTCATGTTTTCATCATTTAATGATATTAATAATAAGAAAGAATTTTGTCAAAGAGGTAAATCTATTTTAGAAGAATTAATGTTAGATACATTTAGAAATAAAGATTTAAAAATATCTAGAGAATTATATACTGATATAAGAGATAAAAATAATTTTGATTTAATAGATAGTGCTGACTTTTTAGTGTCTAAAAAAGAAAATGGTATTAAAAAAGAATTATATCTTTATCTATCAAAAGACTCAAATTATAATTATTATATAATAGCTAAATCGGATATAAATTGTTTTATTGATATAGATGATGGACAATTTAAATATGATTCAATTGAAATAAATAAATTTCCTAGAATATTTCAAATAGATTACAATATTTTAGAAAAGGGTTTAAATTTAAACGTACCTGAATATAATTATTTCGATAGGTTTGATTTAGAAAAAAAATTGTGTCATTGCAATATAGTTGATAATTCCATTGTTGAATATTTTAAAGATTTAAATAAATATGAATTACATCAATTTCAAAATTCAAATATTGTAGAAAATAATGATGATTTCTATAGTATAAGTTTAAAAAATTCAACAGATAAGGTTTATTATCATGGTTATCATTATTTCTATCCAAAATATTTTGATGAATTTAAATATGATGAATTTAAAATGTTAGAAATTGGATATGGAGATGGTGCTTCTATGAAATCATGGGTCGAATATTTTCCAAAAGCTGATATCACGGTGATGGATATAAATGTTGAATTAGAATATTCTGATAGATGTAGAGTTTTTAAAGGTGATCAGTCAAATGAAAATGATTTAAATATGATTATTGATAAGGTTAAATCAGCTAAATTAATAATAGATGATGGAAGTCATAATCCATTACATCAATTAAACACATTTTATTACTTATTTAGATATTTATTAGAACCTGGTGGTGTGTATATAATAGAAGATATTGAACTTAGTTATTGGAATCCAGACTCTGCTCTCTATGGTTTTAAATCAGGTGATATTAATATTATACATAGTTTATTAAAATGTAATGAAATGGTTAATCATGAGTTTAGTGGTGTTAAAAACACATTAGATATATCAACAATAACATATGCTCAAAATTGTATCATTATAACCAAAAGAGATTTAGAAGAAAGTAATTATTTTAATAGAGGTTATAGATTTCAAGATTGCATAGATGGATTATGTAATTGGGTATAATCAAAACTTTTAATAAAAGTATTATATAAAAATAAAAATAAAAAATAAATATGCCAAAATTAATTTTAAACACTATTGTAAAAGATGAAGCACATTGTATATTAGGAATGTTAGAAGCAGCTGCACAAATATCTGATGCTATTGTAATTGCAGATACTGGTTCAACTGATGGTACGCAACAAATTATAAAAGACTTTGGGCAAAAACATGGAATACCAACATACGTTTTTGAAAGACCTTTTGATGACTTTGAAAAAAGTAGAAATTTCGGTATGCAAAAAGCGAGAGATGTTGTTAATGAATTAGGGTGGAATCCTAATGATTGTTGGACTTGGTGGTGTGATGCTGATGAAAAAATTATTGTTGATCCTAAATTCAACAAAAACCAATTTAATAAAGATCTATTTATGATCAATACTTATATTGGTGCTATGAAATATACTAGAAACACTTTTGCAAGAGTTTCTAAACCATTTAGATTTTATGGACCGGTTCATGAATTTATTGTTTGTGATGAGGAAAATATAACATCGGGTTTAGCAGAAGGTGTTCATGTTGATGTTAAGATGATTGGTAAATCTTGGCAAGGAGATATTTCTAAAAAATATTTAGACCATGCTCATAAATTAGAAGCTTATATAGCGGCTGATAGAAAAGATCCAAGATGGATTTTCTATACAGCTCAATCTTATCACGATTCAGCATCTATGAGAGATAATAGAGAAGAAAATGAAGAAAGATTAAGAAGATCTATTAAATACTATAAAGAGAGAGTTAAAAGAACTGATGGTTATCCAGAAGAAATTTATTACTCACAATATAGAATTGGTACTATTATGAGAGTAATCGAAGAGCCTTGGCATCTCACACACATGGAATTATTAAAAGCTTATTCTATGGATCCGATGAGAGGAGAATCTATTAAAACAATCATTGATTACTATTTACAGATTGGTGATTGGAATATGGCTTATCTTTATACTAAATTTGCAAAAGTTAATTTCCACGGTAAAAATCCTTACCCAACTAGATTGTTATTCGTAGATGAAGCAATTTATATATGGAAATTTGCAGAAGCACACGCAGCTGCTTGTTACTACACTGGTAGAATGCAAGAAGCTAAAGAAACTTTTAAAGAAATAATGGAAATTTCTAAAACACATACTCAATATTTTAGTCCTGAGGATTTACAAAAGATTGAATCAAATGCTCAATTTTTCTTAAAAAATTAATAAATAGTTTTGATTAAAATAATAGTAGCAATGTCAAAAAATAGGGTGATTGGTGATTCCAACACCCTAATTTGGCATCTACCAGAAGATTTAAAGAGATTTAAACAATTAACAACTGGTAATGCCATAGTAATGGGTAGAAAGACATATGAATCAATCGGAAGACCTCTCCCAAATAGAAGAAATATTATAATAACTAGAGATAAAGATTATTCAATAGAAGGATGTGAAGTAGTAAATTCTTTAGAAGAAGCTTTTTTAATAACTGGTAGTGATTGTTTTGTTATTGGTGGAGGTGAAATATATAAACAATCTTTAAGTTATTCAGAGAAGATATATTTAACTCTTATTGATAAAGATTTTGAAGGTGATACTGAATTTCCAGAAATAAATAGTGAATGGAAAGAAATTAATAAAGAGGATTTTGAATCTAGTGAATTCAATTGGTCATTTATAGAATATGAAAGATTTATATTTTAATTAGAACCACTCAATGAGTGGTTTTTTTATGCAAAAAGAAACCCAGACCGTAGCCTGGGTCGGTCCAGAGATACTATCTCTGGAGGGGTGAAAATTATTTATCTGCTTAATAATTTTATTAAATCTTCAGTTATCTTAGTGATAAGTTTTTTACCATTAATATCAATTGCTGAAATATTTTTAACCATAGAATATTTATCATTTCCATCCACTGTTAATTTATTTACAGCTTCACAAATAGCTTTATTTCCTTTAAATGTTTTTAGATAATATGTTTTTAACTCTTCTACAAACTTAGCCAAATCAACACCTTCGTTATAGTTATATTTAACCATTTGAAGTTCATTATCCATTTTTTCAACCATTATATACCATATAGATTTTTTAGAAATTTTAACATTCTCTAAAAAATTGTATGCTTTAGAAGCTTTAGTATTTTTTGGAAATTTTGCAACTTTACCAATAGTTTCTACTTTTGCTTCTTTAACATCTTTTTTATCTTCAGTTTCGTTTTCTAACGAATCATCTCCTTTAATACTAACTTCTTCTTTAGAGTTAGTATTTGGTAAATTTGGATTTAAAGGTAAGTTATCAACCAAATCATTTGGAGTAACTTCTTTAATTTCAGATTCTTTATTTTTAAAATCAGAAAACTTTTTAAATACTTTTTTAGACATTTAATTATTATAATTTTTTATATTTACTATTATATATTAAAGTTTTATAATGGTTTTTTAATTTTTGTGTTTATAATAATATTTATCTACCATTATATTTCTGAAATTTTTAACTAAGTTCATTTTATCAAAGAAAATTGCCATTAATGGTTGTAAATTTGTTATAAAATTAAACATCATGTCATTTTTAAAAATATGATTTGAAAGTGTTTTATAAAAAATGTTATTTTCATAATTCACAAAATCAAGGTCATCATCATTTCTATGTTTAATTACATAAAGCTCATCTAATTTAGATCTTCTTTCTAACATTATTTATTATCTCTTTTTTTAGAATCTACTGTTCCATTATTTATAACATTTAATGATTTTAAATTTGTACTATTAATATCCGAATCGTATGTTATATTATTTCTATTCGCCCAACCTCCTCTAATAATTGGTAATTCATTTGCTTCAAATAAAATATCACCTAATATAGGATCTAATCCTATAGTTCTCTTTGGGTCATAGTCTATTGTACCTTCTATATTTCCATTTCTATGATAATCTTCATTATTCTTTGAAATAAATTGTATATCAACTGAATGAATATCAGGAATGTTAGATATCTGTTTTAAAACATCTACTTTTGCTATTCTAAAATAATCTTTATTTCCAACTCTAGTACTTGATAAATTAAGATTTCCTATATTTAAGAAGTAATCAGATAAAACACTTTTTATTTGACTTTCTAAAGAATCTTTTTGTGTATCCGAATAAGAAACTATAAATATGTTTATTATATAATGAGATAATACTGGATTAACAATTTTATATTTTCTTGTTAATTGAATTATTCCACTATTTCTTAAATAATAATCTATTTTATTTTTTTCATATTGATCTAGTGTAAAGGCTGATATATCAATAGTAAAATAATCATCAATTTTATTTTTGAAAAGATTTATATTTGGTGTAACTGATATATTAATTGTTCCATTTTTTTCATAAGCATTTACATGTGAAAAAACTCCTAACTTTTTAATATGATATGCATATTGTTGTGGATTGGCTAAAACATAATTATTACTAGATATTGGTAATAAACTTCTTGTAAACTCAATTGATTCAGCGTCAGCACCATAATTTATGTCAGCAAAAGTTTCAATATTAAAATATTCATCCATTCTTATTATATCACCTCTTTTATCAAAAACGTCATCCACAAACTTCCATTCTTTTTTATTTTTCTTTCTATAAACATTTCCTAAAGAACCCTTTGTTTGTAAATAATAAACTTCTATAACAGAACCAATTCTTGGTATTCTACCAAATGATCCATTTCCAAATATAATATCTACACCACCATCTAATCCTGTTTTAACTACTATTGCCATTTCATCTGGAATCATATCATAAAGATGCTTTTTAACTATCCAAAATTCACCATTGACAATAACCTGAACATTAAAATTTTCAATATCGTTATTACCAATCTCAGTAATTGATATTGTTTGTAATGCTTCACCAGAACCCGTATAAGTTTTTAGTATCCACTTTCCCTGTATTATATTTAGTGTGAAATTTGGAGTTTTAGTTATATCTAATGAGATAAAATCTTGTCCTAAATTTAAAGAGTAGAATAGAGAATTATTATCGTTTTTTAATAACATTTTATTATTAAATGTTATTGAACCAATATCACTAACATCTTTTTCAGTTTTAAATGATAATTTTATAGTACCAGTTGCACTAATAGCTCGTCCTATATTGTGACCAGCAAATATAGCAGTGTTTCTAACAACTCTATTATTAGTTGCTGAATTGTTATTTATATCAAAACTATTTAAAATATTCTTTAAATACATCATTGATAACTGATGTAAATTTTCAATTACTGATAAAATTTGACCATAAGGAGAAGCTCTACTAAACAGAATATTGGCTTTACCATATTCTGTTTTTAAAAAGTCTTCAATCTGACCTTTAATTCTTGTAAAACTTAATTCTGTAAATTTCATATTTAATTAAATTTTGATAAGTAATCACTATCAAATCTTTTTTTATTTAGAATATCTCTAATATCATCACTAAAACTATCAATTGTTGAATTTCTCTCAACTAAGTGAGAATTAGAATCCGTAGGATCCGAATAATATGACCAATCAAATTGATTATTCTCTATTGAATTTTTAGTTAAAATTACTTTAACCTCCATATTTTCATTAACTGATAAAATAAAGTGGTTTCCAAATTTTAAATTTGAAGACTCTTCTATTTTAACATCACTGAAATTATTTAATAAAATTCCATGTAACTTATTTATATTCCATTTTAAATTACTCATAGCAAATATTATTTTTTATTATATATTAAATATTCTATCTTTATATTGATTTTTCTCAAAATCTCTTTTATTTTTTAATATATATAAATAAAAAAGGTTATTTATGGATAGCATTAAATATTTATTTGAGATATTGTGGTTAAAAAGTTGGGTTATGGAAAATTATGGCATGACCGCAACTATAATTGTTTGCCTTTTATTTGTTGTTTTATGGTTTTTTAAAGTGAAATGGTTAGGTGTTGTTTTAAATTCTATACAGGAATTTGTTATTTTTAAATTATTAAAATCTAAAAGTAAAAGTGTAACTGAAGTGAGTATATCCGAATCTGATGTTGAAAATCATGATATATTCAATTATATTGATTTTTGGAGATATTCAAAAATACCTGCTATGCAATATTCTACCGAATTTAGAACTGCTGTTTTTAGAAAATATTTACAACTTTATTTAAAAAGTTATAAAGATAATTTAAGTGAGTTTGTAAGTTCTGGAGATTTTAAATCTATGGATAATAATCAACTTTGGATTAAATTTTTAGAATTAATGAATGATATTATATATGATTATGAGAATGATATGAGAGATATTGGAATACCACCAATCATTATTGAGAAAATGAAAATTAAGAATAATGATACTATAAACTTAATTATAGATTTAATGGAGGGAATATGTAACTCAACATTTTATAATTCCGAAAATAATCTTTTAAAAGTTTATTCTATACTCAATATTATTTTATCTGTTTTAGAAAATACTATATCACATTCACAAGCAACTTGTAATTCAATTAACGGTCAGTTAAGTGGTTTAGTTTTTATGGATGCTGGTAAGATAATTAAAGAGCCATGAAAACTATAGTTTTAATATTATCTCTATTAATTGCAACATTCTCTTTATCTCAAGAAGAAATTGTGGTTGAAATTGATAGTCTAATGAGAATTAAAACCATAACATTCACAGACAAGTCAAAACTAGTCTACGAATATAGAGAAAATGGATTATTTCTAATGCGTCTTTACGATAAAAGAGGGAGGTTAAATTCTACTGTAGTTGATAGAATGGATATTGAAGAAATAAAAGAAGAAAATGAAATTAAGCCATTAGGTCATATATATCGTCTGCGTTGAAATCAGGATCAGTTACTCTCAAATCATAATCTCCGGATTTACTAAACTCTGCAAAATCTATTTCATCAGCGTCTAATCTTCGTTTTACCGAATCATTTTTATCTCCACGACCACTTATTCGTTTTTCTCTTATATCTCTGTCTATATCGAGATAAACGATGAAACAACCTTTTCTACTTTCTTTATCGATTGTTGAGAATTCGCTTGGTGTCATTATGAATACTTGAGAATTGTTAAATTCTTCTTTTGTTAGACCATAGTGCCATGTTTCTGGATCTCTACCTTCTGGTGTTACATTAAACTCTTGATAAACTAAAAATTCATCTTTATTTAGTTTATCTTTAAAAATATTTTCTGAAATAAAATCATATGTTATTCCCTGTACCTCAAATTTTCTCTGAGGTCTAGTTGTTGTTTTTAGACCTGGTTTTAAACCTTTCTCGGTTAACTTTCTCATTAAGTAGTCTTTGCCACTCCCAGATTTTCCCAATAGCACTACTTTCTCGCTTTTAATAGTTGACATATAATTGTCATTTTCTTTTTATATAAAAGTGATAATAAAAAGTTTAATGAATTTTTTCAACAATAAATTTAATCATGTTAAAAATTAATTTTAGCACCGATTGTATTAACACCAGTCAATCTTGTAAAATTAAATTCTATATCATGTCCATGAACCTTAACGACATTTGTATAGTTTAGATTTAAAATTGGAATTAAAGTTGGTTTATTATCTATATCTAGTCCTCTAACAATAAAATAATTAATTTTAAAATTAAATAGATCTGATGATAATAAATCCAAATCTTTTAATGTTAACTTAGGTGTTTCAAAGTCTCCGAATTTTAATATTTTTGAGTCTGATTTAATATTAAAGTTTTTTAATTCATTTTCTAACACCGAAACTGGTAAAGTCTTATTCTCTATAATATTTGGATATTTATCTACTATACTATCTACAAACATAGATAAATCGTTTTCTTTATCGGATGTTGGTTTTTGTAAAACGGTAGTATCTTTTATATCTGATTTAGAAGGTATTTCTTTAGGCATTGCCGGTTTTAATAATGACGATGCTGCCAATCCTATTGCTCCTATAGTTGATCCTAAACTTTCATCTTTTTTAATAGTCATTAAATCATCTTTTTCAAAATTATCATAATTCATAACTTTTCCTTGGTTTGCTGTATAATCCTGTCTTTTGGAAAAAAGATTTTTTAAATATTTTAAACTTTTTTTTCTTCTTAATCTCTTAGCGTCTCTAGGTCCATGATTTTTCAATCTTTGAAATACTCTATTAGCACCACCTGGATTATATGGTACCGATATATCAGATCCTTCAGTGCCACCACCACTTGCCCAATTTGGACCAAGTGTTTGACCTGCTAATCCAGATGGTTGTGATGAAACTACAGCTCCCATGCCAGAACTAACCGCTGGTCCACCAGTTGCTGAAGTCATTTCATTTATTTCATAAAATTTTAAAATTTTCATAGTTTATATATTAATATTTTTATATATATTAAAAAATATAATTTAAAATGGCTTCTTTAACTGAATTAGAATTAAAACGTATGTTGAAAGAATTGGATTTCTATGAATCTGATTACGAGTATAAAAATGAAATTGTGATGCAAGCAGAATTAGAATTCATAAAATCTGTTAATAACTTTTTAGTTCAAAATCCGGAATTAAAAACTCTTTTTGATGAAAAAGTTCAAAAGAGATTAGAAGAGAATATTAAAAAGAAAAGTGAAGAAGAAGAATTAAATATTGAGGTAAAAGAAGAAGAGGATGAAGAAACAAAGTTTAGAAGTCCAAAAATGAAAAAACTTTATAGAGAAATTGTTAAAAAAACACATCCTGATAAAATCAGAGATAAAAAATTAAATGAAGTTTATATAAAAGCAACTAAATATTATAATGATGCAGATCTTTTATCTATCTATAAAATTTGTAGTGATTTACATATTTATTATGAAGTTGATATTGAAGATAATGAATATGTAAAAGAAAAGATTGTTTCAGTTAAAGATAAAATAAATTTCATACAAGCTACTTATACTTGGAAATGGCACTTTACAGAAAATGAAACTGATAAAAACTCAGTAATATTTGAATATATTAAAGGACAAATTAAATAAAATTTAATTTTAAATTTCTATCATCTAATAATTTCATTATTTCTTCTTTTCTAAAATTATTTTTATAGATATCATTCATTTTATCAGAATTTTGAAGTTCCCAATCATTACCATTACTAGTTGTATAGATATAATTTTCATCACCATCTAAAATCTCAATTGTTCTAGATGAAAGTTTATCATAAAATCTTTTAACATCATTACCAATTTTATATAATTTTGCTGGTTGCCACTGATCACCATCTTTTACTTGAAATAAAATATAAATAGGGTTTTCTAATTCGTTTTGTTTATTGTTATAAATAAACATAAATTTACTAGGTCTTGTTAAAAATGTTTGATAACTAGTTGTATCTTCTAAATTAGATTTCTTTAATGAGAGACTAGTTAATGAGTTAATAAAATCTACATTATTAAATAAATCATCTAAATCTAATTTATTATTTAATAAATTTTTATCAACTTTTAAAGTATCAAACAAATCAACTTCTTTAGCATCTATTGAATTTAATAAGACATCTTCAAGCATATTTAAAGATTCCATTACATCTGAACCACTTATTTCTATATTAATTAAAAGAGATTCTTTATAATTGTTAAAAGATTTTATTCATTGCATATTACTATATATAAAAAAAGAAATTTACTTTTAATATATATAGTAATATGAAATGGTTAAGAAATTATAAATTGTTTAAAGAAAATAAAGAAACAAACTCATATTCTTCAAAAAACTTAGTACAGGAAATTTGTATTAGTATGATTTTATTAAATAATGAGTTTCTAGATAATATTTTAGACAGAGGATTAAAAGCTCGATACTCTGAAGATTCTTCTATATTTCTAACAGATTTGAAAAATCTACTAATTGCAAGAAATAGATTACATCTTGGTAAGTTTGTTGGTGAAAAATGTGAAGAAGATAGTGAAATATCAAAAGTAACTAATCTTTTTGAAGGATTGGAATTCCAAATTGATAAAGATTGGAATAAACTTTCAGATAGTAGAGTGACTGCTAGAAATATCATTGATAAAATACTTAGTGATGAAAAATTAACACCTGAAAGAATTAGAAAAATTTATTGGTTAGGACCAAATAAAGATAAAGAACATAATGAAGATATTGTTATTGAATTAAATGATGGAAAACAATTATCTGTTTTCTTAAACAAAAATTTAAGTTCACAAAAAACATCAGCATTCAGTACATTTGGAGATGATTTGATTGGTAATGATATGGAAAAACTTTATTCTGATGAGTATTTACCTAGATGGAATAAATTAGTTCAAGAGTGGGTTAGAATTATTTATGAGAATGCAAATAAACCAATTCAAAGACATATAGAAAAGTTTATAGATCCTAAAAGAATTGATACTATGGGGTATTTTGAATATTTTGATATTAAACACCAAGATCCAAGATATAAGCATTTAGGTGAATTTTTCCAAGAATTTGATAAAAATATTCTTAAATTCTCTGATTTATGTGATGAAATTTGGAAAGCGAAAGATAATTGTTTTATTGATGTTGAAAGAATTGTAAGAGAGTGGACTGAAGTTAAAATAGTTATTTTAAATTCAAAAATATTGGAAAATTTATTAACTAAATCAATAAAAGTAAATTTCTCTGATGATGTTTCTAAAAAAGAAAATGGTTTAAAACTTTCAGAAGGAACTGTTAAAATGAAATTATTTAAAACATTAGTTGAGAAAATGGGATGTTTAGAAAGATCTCAATATTTATTTTCAAATAATGGAAATAATTTTTATGTTATTCCACAAAGATCTTTCTTTAGAAAATATTATGATGATATAAACTTATATTTTGATTATCATGTTAAATTTCATTATAATGAGGGAGAGGAAGAATTAAATGACTTTCAAATTAAAATTAATCTTGAATTAGATAATGAAGAATTAACAAATATGGTTATTCTCATTAAACCTACTGGTGGTGAAATGTCTTCTAAATTATCAGCTAAATATAAATTTGATTTTAATGATAAATTTAACTTATTAATTAATAAAAAAATTCTTAAAGAATTTGAACCAAAAAATGACGAACAATAATGGCTAAAAAAATATTCACAGATTTAGATTTAAATGGTGGTAAAATATCAAATGTTGGATCTCCAACTCAATCCGGTGATGTTGCTACTTATGATTGGACTCTTAATGTTTTAGATGGTGTTAAAAATGGATTATCACAATCCATAACAAATTTAATTTCTAATAGTGATTCTTCACAAATAGATTCTTTATCCGAAATAATAACAGCATATCAAGCAGCTGATACACAATTAGATATTGCAATAGATGGAATAATATCTACGGATACATCTATGTCAAATAGAATATCTACATTAGAAGGTCAAATCGGCAATTTAAGTGGTACTTCAGGAACATCTGGTATATCTGGGACATCTGGTATAAATGGTGCAACTGGTTCAAATGGTCTTTCTGGTACTTCAGGAACATCTGGTATATCTGGAACATCTGGTATAAATGGTGCAACTGGTTCAAATGGTCTTTCTGGTACTTCAGGTACATCTGGTATTTCCGGAGCAACTGGTTCAAATGGTCTTTCTGGTACTTCAGGAACATCTGGTATTTCCGGAGCAACTGGTTCAAATGGTCTTTCTGGTACTTCAGGTACATCTGGTATATCAGGCACATCCGGTATATCTGGAGCAACTGGCCCAGCTGGATCTTATTTTATTCCAGTTTTAAGTCCAATGGAGATATTTAGAGGTCAAACACATAGAAATAACTCAACAACAATTGATACTTATGGTGGTGTTGTTACATCTACATCAGCATCAAATTTAGCACAATCTGTTGGTACTGCTTCATTCGTATCTAGACATATAAGATTAAGATACTATGCATCAGTTGTATCAACTGGTAGATATACTGGTGTTAGAGGATCATCTCAACAATTTTGGTCGGTTACTGGTGGATTTAGATATGTTTGTGATTTTAATATCTCAGATACAGCTTTTAGTTCATCTACACAAAATTTCTTTGGATTAGGTGCTTATAACGCTGATTTAAATTATGGTGGAGTTTCCACATTAGCTGTTAGTTCTCTTACAAATATAATTGGAATTGGAAGTGATAGTGGTGATACTAATTTACAAGTTATCTATAATGATGGTTCTGGAACAGCTAGTAAAATAGATTTAGGTTCCAATTTTCCAGCTAATAGAACGAGTGGTGCTGCTTTAACAACGATTTATTCTGTTCAACTATATAATGAACCTGGTTCATCTAATGTTTTATATGAAGTAATTAATCAAGAAAATGGAAGTGTAGCAAATGGAACACTAACAAGTGATCTACCATCTTCTAATCAATTATTAAACTTCTTTGCATCAAGATCAATGGGATCTGGTGGTGGAATAACTAACTCAGGACAATTTGATTTGTTAAAATTAGGTGTTTATTCACTATTATAAAAAATAAAATAAAAAATGGAAATATTTAAATTAGTTTCTACTATGAAAATTGAAGATAATGGTTTGGTAAACGTTTGTTTAAAACCAGATAATAATTTAATTAATGAGTATATTGCTACATATAGAACTTATGAGAGTTTATCTGAGGCTGAGTCATCTTTAAATTCTTTTATTTTAGAAATGACACCACTTCTTTTTAACGACTTTAAAAATATGGATAATATTTCTTTAGAATTGAGAAATTTATTTATTCTATAATTTTATTAATATTATCATCTCTCCATGTTGATGGGGAGATGTTTTTTGTTATATTCTTTATTATATTCATAACACTATCCATAGTCGGATTCATATCAGGTGCATACATATCTTTAACAATATCTCTTAATTCTTTTAAATTCCATTTAGTTCCTACTAAATAGTATATCTTATCGGGTAATAGATCATTTTTAATAAACATAGATGGTTTTTCTTCTAATAATAGATTATCATTTATTATTGAATATTTAATTTCTATCTTAAATTCTGTACCATCAGTGGAATTTGAAACCATAGTTCTTTGTAATGAATTATTAGAAATTAATGTATTTTTCCATTTTAATTCACCACTTTTAGTTGTTCTAACCAACATATCAATTAGATATTGTATCTCGATATTCATAAATATTTTATGAATATTTTTTAAAATGTTTAAAAAGAGATTTCAAATTTAATATATAAATGGATAAAAATATAAAAGCAAATTAATATGGCTAAGGAATTTTATACCGGGTTAGACTTAAACGGACACAAAATAATAAATGTGGGGGCACCAACACAATCAGGTGATGCTGCAACATATGAGTGGGTTTTAAGTTTATTGGATGATGAGATCGCAGGATTATCTCAATCTTTTGATAATTCAATTGATATAGTAAATAATAGAATCGATGATTTAGAAGATTTTGTAAATAATAGTTTAGCAGGAACTTCTGGTTCATCTGGTGTATCTGGTTCATCTGGAATATCTGGTTCATCTGGAGAATCTGGTTCATCTGGCACATCCGGTATAAATGGAACATCTGGTGAAAATGGAACATCTGGTGAAAATGGAACATCCGGAACATCTGGGACTGAAGGAACAAGTGGAACATCCGGTGTAAATGGTTTAGACGGAACTTCTGGAGTTGATGGAACTTCTGGAGTCAATGGAACTTCTGGGGTTGATGGTACTTCTGGGGTTGATGGAACATCCGGTATAAATGGATTAGATGGTACATCTGGAATTAACGGTATAGATGGTTTAAATGGTACATCTGGAGAATCTGGTTCATCAGGTACATCTGGAGTGAATGGAAATAATGGTTTAGATGGAACATCTGGAGTTAATGGAACAAACGGAGAATCTGGATCATCTGGTATATCCGGATCATCTGGTGTATCTGGTTCATCTGGAGTTGATGGAACTTCTGGTATTGATGGAACTTCTGGAGTTAATGGTACATCTGGGGAAAACGGAACTAGCGGTATAAATGGAACATCTGGAGAAAATGGATCATCCGGAACATCAGGAATTAACGGAACAAACGGAGAATCTGGATCATCTGGTATATCTGGCTCTTCTGGAGTTGATGGTTCATCAGGTATATCTGGCTCTTCTGGAGTTGATGGAACTTCCGGAGTTAATGGAACATCTGGGGAAAACGGAACTAGCGGTATAAATGGAACATCTGGAGAAAATGGATCATCTGGATCATCTGGAATTAATGGGACAAATGGTGAATCTGGTTCATCTGGTATATCTGGTTCATCTGGTATTGATGGCACATCTGGTATATCTGGATCATCCGGTATTGATGGAACATCTGGAGTTAATGGAACATCTGGGGAAAACGGAACTAGTGGTATAAATGGAACATCTGGAGAAAATGGATCATCAGGAACATCTGGAGAAAATGGAACAAATGGAGAATCTGGTTCATCTGGTATATCTGGCACATCTGGTATTGATGGTACATCTGGTATATCTGGCTCATCTGGTATTGATGGTTCATCTGGTATATCTGGTTCATCTGGTATTGATGGTTCATCCGGTATAAATGGAACATCTGGAGAAAATGGATCATCAGGAACATCTGGAATAAACGGAACAAACGGAGAATCTGGATCATCCGGTATATCTGGATCATCCGGTATATCTGGTTCATCTGGTATTGATGGTACATCAGGTATATCTGGCTCATCTGGAGTTGATGGAACATCTGGAGTTGATGGAACCTCTGGCTTAGATGGTACATCTGGTGTTGATGGTTTAAACGGAACTAGCGGTATAAATGGAACAAATGGAGAGTCTGGTTCATCTGGTATATCTGGCTCATCAGGAGTTGATGGTACATCCGGTATATCTGGCTCATCAGGAGTTGACGGTTCATCTGGTATATCTGGTTCATCTGGGATTGATGGCACATCAGGTATAGATGGTACATCCGGTATTGATGGTTTAAATGGTACATCTGGTATAAATGGAACAAATGGAGAATCTGGTTCATCCGGTGTATCTGGTTCATCCGGTGTTGATGGAACATCCGGTATATCTGGCTCATCTGGGATTGATGGTACATCCGGTATAGATGGTACATCCGGAATTGATGGAACATCTGGTATATCTGGATCATCCGGTATTGATGGTTTAAACGGAACATCAGGAATTAACGGAACAAATGGAGAATCTGGTTCATCCGGTATATCTGGTTCATCCGGTGTTGATGGAACATCCGGTGTATCTGGCACATCCGGTGTCGATGGTACATCCGGTATATCTGGCTCATCTGGAGTTGATGGTACATCTGGAGTTAATGGTACATCTGGTATTGATGGTTTAAACGGAACTAGTGGTATAAATGGAACAAATGGAGAATCTGGCTCATCCGGCATATCTGGCTCATCTGGGATTGATGGAACATCCGGTATATCTGGAATTGATGGAACATCCGGAATTGATGGTTCATCTGGAATATCTGGTTCATCTGGAATTGATGGAACCTCTGGCTTAGATGGTACATCTGGCTTAGATGGTACATCTGGTGTTAATGGAACAAATGGAGAATCTGGATCATCCGGTATATCTGGCTCATCGGGTATCGATGGTTCATCTGGTATATCTGGCTCATCGGGTATCGATGGTTCATCTGGTATATCTGGCTCTTCTGGAGTTGATGGATCATCCGGTATATCTGGTTCATCGGGTATTGATGGTTTAAATGGTACATCTGGTGTTAATGGGACAAATGGAGAATCTGGCTCATCCGGTATATCTGGTTCATCCGGTATATCTGGTTCATCTGGTATTGATGGTTCATCTGGTATATCTGGCACATCTGGTATTGATGGAACATCCGGTTTAGATGGTACATCCGGTTTAGATGGTACATCTGGTATTGATGGTTTAAACGGAACTAGCGGTATAAATGGAACAAACGGAGAATCTGGTTCATCTGGTATATCTGGTTCATCTGGTATATCTGGTTCATCTGGTATATCTGGTTCATCTGGTATTGATGGTTCATCTGGTATTGATGGAACTTCTGGATTGGATGGTACATCCGGTGTTGACGGTACATCCGGTGTTGACGGTTTAAATGGTACATCTGGTATAAATGGAACAAATGGAGAATCTGGTTCATCTGGTATATCTGGTTCATCTGGAGTTGATGGTACATCTGGTATAAATGGAACAAATGGGGAATCTGGTTCATCTGGTATATCTGGTTCATCTGGTATATCTGGGGTTGATGGGACATCGGGTGTTGATGGTTCATCTGGAGTTGATGGTACATCCGGTATAAATGGAACAAATGGGGAATCTGGTTCATCCGGTGTATCTGGTTCATCTGGTATATCTGGCTCATCTGGGGAATCTGGTTCATCAGGATCTTCTGGTATAGATGGTACATCCGGTATATCTGGTTCATCAGGAATTGATGGTACATCCGGTATATCTGGAACAAGTGGTATATCTGGAACAAGTGGTAATAGTGGAACTTCCGGAGAATCTGGTTCATCTGGTATATCTGGCTCATCCGGTATATCTGGTACATCTGGTACATCAGGCTTAGATGGATATAATGGTGATAAATTCCGATATGATTTTATATCAACTATTGATTATAACGATTCAATTTATGAATTAATTTTAGCAGATGATTTAGGTTATAGTCCGGGTCAATCTGTTATATTAGCTATTGATTATCAAAATTATATTGAAGGTACAATAGTTGAGTATAATATAGATACTGGTTATATTAAAATAGTTAAAGGTAATCAATTACATCCTACATCCCCTGGTCATTTTGGTAACCCAACAGCCAGTACCGCTAGATGGTATTTAAATCTAGATGGTGCCTCTGGTGGTGATGGATCATCTGGTACATCTGGTAGGAATGGTACATCAGGAACATCAGGTGTTAATGGAACATCCGGTTCTTCTGGTATTAGTGGTGCACAAGGTACATCAGGTATTAATGGTACATCAGGTATTAATGGTACATCAGGAACATCTGGTTTAACTCTTTTCGGAACATTAGATAGTTCAAATATTATATCATTTAGTTTACCTAAAATATATGGTACGCCGACTAATCCACTTACTGGTACTTTTACAGTTGATTTCACAGGATCACAATATTCAGTAGTTCAAAAAATATATCATAATGGTTCAACTGCTCCAGTTTTCCCAACTGGTTGGGTTAGATTGGGTAGAGGTACTTACGCACTTAATGTTTTAAACTACATATATGCTGAATGGACTGGTGGTACTAGAGTTGAATATTGGATTGTACAATAATAAAATAAAAATATTTATATATGTTATATAGAAGTTTAGTTAGCACATTACCAAATATTCAAAATAATGCTATCCAGATTGGATCTTCAATAATTAAAGATAGTAATATGCCACTTAATACAAACTATAAATATAGTTGGTCGGCACATATTTATACTCAGTTTGAAGTTGGTAATAAAGCAGTGGTTGGTAATGATGAAAAGGCAAAAATAATAACTGGTATTGATGTTTATCATGCTGATGTTGTTGGTCAAAATTTATCAAACCAAAATATTTACTTAGGACATATAAATGAATTTATTTTTAATACTATACCACAAGTTAATTTATCAGATTTAACGGTTACTGATTTAACACTTTGTAAGTCATCATTTTCTACAAGTTTCCAAAATAATAAGTGGGTAACATATAATTTTGACACAAATTTTGACTATAATGGAACTAAAAACTTAATATTGATTTGGGAAGATAGAAGTGGCGTTATATCTGCATCTGCCTCATCATATTGTACGTCAACTAAAAATGCGGCAGCATACGCGTTTAATAATATATCATTTCCATCGGGTAATGGTGTTAGATCTAATAATAGACTTAATATAAAATTGAGGTTTTAAGAAGAGAATTTTTACTATATATAGTATATAAAATAAATACTAATTATGGGATTTTTTCCACTTTATAGAGATAATGCATTAACAGGACCTTCTTATGTTTCTTTGAGTATACCACCTATACCAAGTGCTATATTAAAATCTATTGACATGGAAGGTAAATCCTCATTCATAGTACCTAATATAGAATATATTAAAAAAGTGGTAAATGGTGATTTGGGAATAGCTGATACCGCTTTAAAAAACACAATATTTAAAAATATAAATAGCCCAAAAGCTATATCGGATTTAGCAGTTTTAAAGAAATTCTCACAAGTTTCTGGAATGAAATTAGCAAATAATGACTTAGATTTAAGTGAGTTTGATTTCTCTAAATATAAAAAAGGTGATGTATTTAGAATACCTAAAAATGATATTAAACCACCAGAAATGTTAATGGGGTTTAAATCACTGGAGATGACAACTCTAAAGTCAATATTTGAAACACAAAAACCTTATATTGATATAATAAATATTGTATTAGACTCTTTAGGTAGTGTAGAAGATATAGTAGCTAGAGTTATGCCATTAGCATCTTCAAATCCTTTACGTCACAAATCTAAAAAACCAATAGCAAATGGTGGTTCTGGTAAAAGACCAAAGGCTATTGGATTTGGTGGCGGTAAAGAAATGAAAACTGCTTTAAATGATTTAAAAAATATAACTAGTGATAAGAAGAACCAATCTAATAATACTAATAGTGATAAACCAAAGATAGATACTGGTATTAAAGGAGATAATGTTGTTGATACTAATATTTCATCTAATTCCGAAACAAATTATGATGATCCGGTTGTAAGAGAATTATCCAAAAATTATAAAATTATTGATGTTAAATATTCAACTGGTATTTTTATACCAAAGATTGATTATGAATATTCATATGTTCAATTACCACCAGATCCGGAAATTCCAAATAATAAATTGGAAAATGACCCAGTAGAAGATGATCCTTATGATAAATGGAAACCAAAAAATCTAATATTTGGAATTTTTGATTCAAACGGATTACCAGTTAATCCATCAGAAGCTTTAAAAACATCTGGATATTCCGGTAACAATAAAACAGAATTAACAACTCCATTTAAAAGAGTTGATTGGTTAATAGATAATCCAAAATGGAAATTTGCATCAGGTGAATGGGTTTGGCCGTCACTTGGCGAACCTAACTATGTATTTACTAATGGTATATTTAACCGAGTTTCTAAAACAAAACCAGAAAATTCAGATTTGATGCCAGCTTGGCGTTTGAAGAAATATGAAGAAGGTGATAAGAATTTAATTAATAAAGAAGATGCGATGCCTGGTGATCCAGTAATTGATAGTTTTGATGTAAATGATAAATCTGTTTTTCAAAGATATTTCAAAGAATATACCGAACTAAGTTTTAGAGATAAAGATCTAACAAGTCAAGATAAAAAAGATGCAACTAAAACAATAACAGAAAATCTTGAAATTGAATCACATTTAGAAAATTTATCTAAATATGGTCAAAATAAAGTTTCAGTATATAATGGTTCTTTCCCAGATGCTTTAAAGAAAACTTTAGTTCCTCATAAAATATATGTGCCTGAATCTAAAGCAGATCCAAAATTAGCAGATCAAAACGGAATGATATGGATCGATCCAGAAGCAGATTATGATATGAAAATTATTAAAGTAGTTCCGGTAACAAAATTAAAAAATAAGTCAGATTTAAATAGTGAATCTAAAATAAAAACATATATTAAAAATGTTATAACTTTATCACTATCAAATAATTCTAATTTTAATATTGATTTGTATAAAAATTCAACTTTAGAAGAGTCGTTATTAAATGTAGATAAATATATTTTAGAAAACTGGAATATTGAAAAAAACAAAATATCAAATGATAATGAATTTAGTGTCAGTATTTGGTCTGAAACACCTATAAGAAAATATAAAAATACTACTTACGATAGATGGTATGATATAGAAAAATTATTCTATACAAATATATCAAAAAAGGGTAATAATTGGTATTATAAAAATGAAAATCCAACATCATTAAATATAGATGGGTATAAAAAATTGAGTGATGACCGAACATATGTTTATGTTAAAAATGGTATGATACAAAGATGGTATTATTTATATAAAGAAGATTTGTCGATTGAGAAATCTGGAACATTTAAATTACCAGAGTTAGCAGAAAATAAAAAAATTATACTCGATATAAATAGTGAAAATATTTCAACATCTAGTGAGAAAATGCCACTTTATCAGTTTAAAGTTGAGAATAATGGATATGTTGTTTCAGATCCTTATAAACTAAATAATAAATTTTTAAATGTTGGGGAATTATATTCAAAAGAATCATATGAAAATGGAACAAAAGAAAATCCACAAAAGTTAGAAATATTAGAAAGATACCAATTAACAGATCTAGATACAGAAACCTATTATATTATAGAAGGATCTAAAATAGAAGATAAAGTAGATGATAAAAGTAAAAAAAGTATTAATGGTGATGATAGTGGTTCTTGGTATAGATTACCACACGCAGTTGGAGCCTTCGTACCATTTATAAAATTATTAGTTAAAATATTTTCTAAACTAATACCCACTATTAATAAGTTTATTAGTCTACTAACAGATCCTGCTAAATTCATAACTGATATAATAGCAGATAAACTTTCAGAATCATTTTCATTTCTTTCAAAAGAAACATTCGATACATTTAAAAATCTATCTGATAAAATAAAAAATAGAGATTCTATAATAAATGATAAAGGAGGCTCATTTTTTATTGATTCTCTAACAAAATCATTTAATCAGATATTAAAAGAACTTACTTTTGTAAATAAATTTGGAATTAAAAAGAGTTCAAATATTTCAAACACATCTAGTTTATCTAATTTAAACACTCCGAATTTAAATACATCTAGTTTATCTAATTTAAACACTCCGAATTTAAATACATCTAGTTTATCTAATTTAAACACTCCGAATTTAAATACATCT
>Ga0102831_1000156_pt1 | contig 32564 bp, 20 predicted proteins | sample ColrivemetaGS747_FD_84508 | JGI IMG/M metagenome (GOLD analysis project Ga0102831, IMG submission 84508) | Estuarine microbial communities from the Columbia River estuary - Freshwater metaG S.747 | ecosystem: Environmental > Aquatic > Marine > Intertidal zone > Estuary | place: USA: Columbia...
CTACGTTTTCCATTTCTTGTAAATTTCTACCAACGGACATTTTTGATTAGTTGTGTTATAATCTATATTTATTTATAATTTAAAGATTTGCGAGAAAATCTTGGAACAACTGTACTTTATGTTCTTGAAGGGTTTTTTCATCAACTAAAGTATTAATTCTACGTTTTGTTGATTCAACAAATTTTTCTCGTAGAATACCTCCCTCCCAGCACCATTCCTTGCCCTCAAATATTCCCTGTACGAAAGCATCGGGGGCAGAAGGATCAGCTACAATATCGGCGGCAGTCGCAAGCATAAAATCTTCACCGACGATCTTATGACCCTCATTAGTCATCTTGAGTGACCCAACACCACGAGAAGAAACACCAAGACAAACACCTTCTTTGATGAGAGACTCGGCAATTTTCCCCATAGGAGTTCCAAGAAGTTGTGCCTTACCAATAAAATTACATCCTTTTTGTTCCAGGGAAATAATCTTGTGAGAAACACGGTCAAGATTTACCGTAGGTCCATCTGGATGACCGAGTTCTCCAAGAGCACGACCCTTACCTATGAATGCTTCATTATATCTCTTTACTTCACGAGCAAGAGTCTGCATAGGGTACATTCTACCATTACGGTTACAAATGTCTCCCTGAAGGAAAACACCCTGAATAAAGGTTCTTGATACTTCATCTACCTTTTCGGTAATAAACTCTACCTGTGAGACTTCTTCTGTGATGAGTTTCATTTTACTCTGTGACTAACTGAACGATTTCTGTAATACTTACATCCTGTGATCCGGATGCAGCAAGAACACTTACTTTTACACTTCTAGCAAGAATTGCATTAGTTGTAGTAATTACTCCAACAATGGATGAACTATTGTGTGCGATTACCACCGAATCATCATATACAGCGGTGACTTCTTTGTGTTCCGTATTAATTCCTGATGGTTGTGCATTTTGAATGGTAACATAATCACCAACCAAAAATGGATTTCCCGCATTATTATCGAAAGAAACAATCGTCGATGTTCCTGTTGTAATTCCTGAAGGTACTGCCCTAATCTTCTGTCTGGCAATTCTTTCCTTTAGTACCACATTTCCATATGTACCGAGATGAAAAGAATTTACGGTGGCAGCAGGAGTTCCTATTCCGGTTTCAACATAGACTGATGTTAGTCCAGTAGAAACTCTCAAATATCCACTTTTAAGAGCGATGGGATTGCTGGTAACAGCACTGCCCACAGTAGCAGTAATTCTATTTACATTTTGTACTACTTTAATTGCCATTACTCCTGTTCCTCTGAATGATCTTCATCTCCAAATAATGATGACGCAACTTCTGGTCGAATATAATCAATTTTTTCAGCTGCTTTTGCGAATAGGATATCTTTAATTTTATCTGATATTTCAGATGCAGATTGTTGAGTTGCAATCAAATCGACAAGTTCTTCCATAAAAATAATTTACAAATATATATTTATTTATATCTTGCCGCCTTTAGGTTCTTTTGGAGGTACTTCTTCTGGGGGCACTTCTTCTGGAGGAACTTCTTCTGGAGGAACTTGACCCTCCATTCCTGGTTCCTCAATTGGATTTCCTGCTTCATCTACGGGAGTATTTGGATTGGGTAGAATGCCCTTTTCAATCTCATCGTCAATCTGTGCGTCAATCTCAATAATTTCCTCGTCGGTCTGTCGAAGAATTTTTTTCCTGACATATTCTGTAGAGAAGTACTTGCCAATATATGCCTCCATACTTGTGAGTGTGGAGAGTCGGTTTGTTAGCAACTCACTTTCTTTTAGTTCAGCGAAGTGATTGTCATATAAGAAATCATATTGAATATGATCGCTCATTCTATTCCAATCTTCAGGAGTAACGATATTTTTGAGAATTAATTGAGTGCGAAGCATATCATTAAAAAGATTGGCAAAACGCTTTCTCAATCTACCGACAAACTTTGAGAATTTAAGTTCATCTCTTAAGATTTCCGAAGATCGCCCAAGATTAAAACCATCTCCCGAACCGGCAATTCTTGATTCTGGAACTCCTAATGATCTGTAAAGTTTTTTCTGAAAATATTCAATATCAGATAGTTCTCCTAGATTTTGACCTCCGGGAAGAGTTGTAATTTCAGTTCCCCTTCCTCCTTCTCTACGAGGCAACCAAAAATCTTCCATCATACTCATAAATTTGCGATCATCTCTAACCTCTCCGGTAGAGGCATCATATACAAGTTTATTTCTATAACGAGACATAACCTCTTTGAGATATTGCTCCGCTTTTACCTTTGGAAGATTTCCTACATCAATATAAAAGATTCTTCTTTCTGGCGCTCTTGACATTCTGTAGATTACCAAAGAATCCTCAATCATTCTCAATTGATTAAGAGGTTTGATTGCCTTATGAAGATACGAAAGAACAGTTCCTTTAGTTCTATCAACTAATCCGGAAGTACAATAGGTAATAGAATCTTTAGCGATTTTTATTGAATTTTTTGCAGAAGAAGTTAGTCCTCCTGCAGGATAATTTGATGAAGGACTGTAAATAAAATATTCTTCAATTTCTGGATATATAACTTGATTTCCAGAAAGAGAATTAAAATTAGATATATTAGGACCAGATTTGTTGTTTGGTTTTTTTTCTTGACGAACGTGCTTGATCTTCATGGGATCAATATATCTCAATTCCTTGATTCCCTCTTCGGGTTTCTTTACATCAATTACTTTGAGATAAAATACTCGACCGTCAATATACCAATTTCTAAATATTTCGTGACATTTTTTATCAAAGTCCATCACTTCTTTGATAAATTTAAATTCTTCTCTGATTATTTTCTTAAGTTTATCGCTCGCATTTAAGTTAGATAACTCAATTTCCACCGGAGAATCATATAAATCGCTTACAAGAGCTTCATTTACAACATCTTCAATAGCACCATCACATTCTGCGTGAATTGCCATTTCACGATATCTTCTTATTAAATCAGATTCTGTTCTATATACACCCTCAAGATCTACATATTGACCGTAAAAACCGCTCTGTATATAATAATCACTCCCGTCCTCATTATTTTGAGGAACGGGAGATACTATAGATTTTGATTTTTTGTCATCATCCTCAATTGAAAAACCAAAAAGTTTTGCCATCTTATAAAATAAACTTGCTTGTTATTATCTATTATTTAGTTGATGTCTTCACCGCCAGCGGAAGAAGAATTACCTTTAACCGCTTCCCACCAGAGAATCTGCATTTCTACAGTAAATTCCTGAATAGCATCAGTTTCATATGCGAGTTGAATTGCACTAATATTAGTTGGAAAAATATCATAAAAATGATATGCTCTTAATGTAGAACCATCACGATCTAGTTGATAAACGAATGCGTCTGCGTGATAAAGTGCTGGATTAGTAACACCAGTATTATCAGAGAGACGATTAATTTTATTCATCCAATTTTCAAATGCAGAACGAATTGAAAAATCGGTATCATTAATAATTGTAACCGTCCAAGACTCAAAAGTTCTGTCTCCGGCAACTTTTAATGTTCTTCCTCTAAATGCCACATCTAAAGGAGTTATGGCGGATCCGGGAAGAGCTGCTGATTTGACTAAAAATCTTGATTTGTCGAGAACAGTAACATCTGCTGGTGCAATATCCGGAAAGGATAAAACCACTTCGAAAAGATTACTTCTAGCACCACCACCAGACAACTTACTCTTGAAGTCTGTAATCTTCCTTAAAGGAGGTGGATTTAATTGATTTCTGGTTGCCATAATTGATTAACCTCTGTTACTTAAAAGTTTCCGATTACTTCTTCAAAATCAACACCAGTTTTGGTGGCAATAAAGGTAAGACCGATGAAGTTAATCGATCTTGCTGGTTTAATATAAATATCTGCTTTAAATTCATTTGCATCAATTACAGCAGCAGTGTTGTTTGTTTCATCACAAATCACAACATAATCAAAAATGCCTCTATTTGCTTGAACGTCTCGCAAGAAGGGTTCAATCGTATTTACAAAATTGGTTCTTGTAATTTCATCGTTAAACTCAAATAGTACATCCTTGGCAGCACGAGAAATTGCATCTTCGAGATAGATGAAAAGTCTGCGAACGTTAATTCTATCAAATGCCGAAGGTCTTCCTAGACCTGTCTTATCACCAAATAGAATAATACCAGCTCCGGGTGAGAAGATAATTGGATTGATTCTATTCGAATAAAGGCGATCTCTTTGAGATTTTGTTGGAGCATATGCAAGTTTCACAGCACTTAAAATAGCACCTCTGGAAGTTCCCGCTGGTGAGTACCAAGGGAAGAAATTAATATCAGTACGGGCACAAAGTCCTGCGATGTCTCCGTTCATAGGAATATAACGATAAGTATTTGCGAACCTATCATACACATACTTATATGTGGAATCAAAGACCGCATAAGAAGAAGATGGTATTGGGGAGAAGAAACTTATCACATTTTTTGTAATATCTTCTGCCTCTCTAATTGTAGTATCTCCTTGTACTGGATTATCGGAAAGAAATGCTCCTCTATAAGGAGTTATGAATGCAATTGCATCCTTTCTTATTTCACAAACGGAAATAAGATTGCTCGCAAGTTCCTGTGCCATCTCTTTGGCATAACCGGCAGAACCCATTAAAAGAAAGTCTGCTTTAATGTCCTCTACATTTTCAAACAAAGCATATCCATCTTTTAGTTCAGCAAGAGTTGCAGTAAGAGCACCAGCATTAGAAAGATTTGTTCCTCCATCATAATTCAGTCCGCCAGCTAAAGTATAAGTATTGGACCCGGCAGATCCAAAAATAACATTTTCGGCATTTTGGTCCCATCCATTATCAGTTGTCAAATCGAACTGACCCGCATCAAAACCTGTTGTTGTCAATCCAGTTGGTGCTCCTCCGGCAAAAATGATGGAAGAACCCTCCGCGATATATTTTCTCCAATAGGCGGTGCTTCCTGCAGAAAACTCGGCATCGGTTGCCTTGGAAAGTCCCAAATGCCTTTCGAGAATTGTTCCGGCATTACCAGTAACGCTTCCCAAATCATCGACGACTACAACATGAACCTCATCAAATCGAGATCCTCTTGGTTCTGCATAGGATGATGTTCCTGGTGCCGGGGCAATATTATTCCACTGAATTGTGGAATTAGTTAGAGTAACATATTGCTGACTAAACCAGTCAATTTCGGAGGTATAAGTCGTAGATCCAACTCCGGTGCCGACATTATTTACAACACCGAGAGAACCGGTTTCTGGGAAACAGTAAACTCCATCTTGCTGATAATCAACGATGGTTTCGGTTCCTGCTGCAGATACGCGACTTAAAATCTTAACAGAGACATCTCTGGAACCGGTTGTAGTTGAAATTCCGGTAATAATTCCCTTCAAGTAATAACCAGTTAAAGATACTCCAATTCCAGAACTAGAGTCCACTTTTCCGGTAAGAGATGCTGTTACTCCGTATCCAACTTGAATAACGGGAACTCCGGCACTAGTAGAAACACCACTTAAGATTTGGTCTGCTTTAGCGTCAATAATTCCAACCTTGATTCCGTTCGCCCAAGAACCAGGATTTCTTGCCGCAACTACAACACCAGTAATCGTATTTTCATCATATCCAAGATCTTCATAATTATCTAAACTCTTAATCTTTACGCTACTCGCAGACCCAACAAAAGCATTTTTTGCATTTATGTCGTCTGCTCTCACAACTCTTAATGAACCGCCATAGGCAAGATAGGATGAAGCGACTAACCAGCTCTCGTAGTGCTTATCTGTTGGATATGGTTCTCCAAAAATATTTAATAGATCATTTTCACTCTCTACTAAAGTCGGTACATCGATAGGACCCTTTGCAAAAGGTGCTACAATTCCTCCTACTTTACCTGAAGATGGTTGAACTCTACCAGAGGTTAAGTCAACTTCTCTTACTACAATTCCAGGAGATGCTAAATTTAAGGGCATCTTTATTCTCCGTCTATCCAAAACTATCTAAAAGTATTTATAATTTCCTTCGTTTCTATAAACTTATCCATAATTCCACATATACGAGCGGTCTCCATATTCATCAAGATTCCACAATTCTAATGATTCATTCTTATTATCTGGTCCGGCAATCATCCATCTGTCCCCAGTATCATTATCGATGGTAATTGGCGTATCATATTCATCTAATCCATCATTAATAAATCCAAAGGGAGACATATCCTGATCTATTTGATTTTTTTGCTCTTCATATATTCTTTTGCGAACATCATTTTCCGTCATCTCCTTAAAATATTCTTGTGCCACTAACCAAGAAAAGATTACAAGGCAAATCGCTAAATCATCATTACAACCTTCCTCTGCCTCAAATGTATTATGTTTTTGAATAAAAGTGGTTAATTCCGCAATAATATCATAATCATTAATAATCAATTTGTCGTCTTCAATTAAAAGTTTTAAGTTAGAACATCCTAACTTTTTAACAGAAGCAGTCATTCTCACTCCCATTTGAGTTCTTTTGCCACTAAATCCGGATCCCACAACTTGACCCGCTCTACCCTTCATAGAACACATTAAAATATTATTATATTCCAGATCATAATGTAATATGTTTGCCACCTGATCTCCAATATCATTAATTTCTATTAAAATCCAAGAATTATTATAACCTCTTGCTACTTTCTCAATAATACTTGGAAATAGCATAGGTTTAATTTCATTATTTTTATACTTTGCTACTACCTTATATGGAAAATTGGTAATGTCAAAAACAACGAATGCGGAGTAATCATTACCAATTCCTCTTGCCACATCCGCAGTCATCAAATAATCGTGATCTTCTTTCGGTTCTTCATATATGTCTAATCCTTTATCACCTCTTTTTATTGGATCATCATAAACAAGTATTTTTAATTTACTTGGATTGATAAGTGTTCCAATTGATCCCAAAAACTCGCATAGGTGCTCTGCTCTAAATTGCTCCTCACTTGTATTCGCAATCGTCTGTGCTTTCCACTTCTCATCTCTACCAGGAACTTCGGACCAGTGAACTTCGGTGGCAATAAAATCGTTTTTATTTCTCTCGGCATCGTGCCACATTCGGTAGAAATGGTTCATACCTTTTGGGGTAGAAACTATAATAACTTTAGTAGATTTGCCCGATGAAATTGTAGGATAAACCGATGCAAAAAACTCATCCGCAATATGATTTGGAACGAACGCAAATTCGTCCAAGAAAATGATATTAAATGACATTCCTCGAACTGCGGATGCCGATGTTGATGCCGCAACAATTTTTGATCCGTTTTCTAATTCTAATGAACCTTTATTCCACGATACAATTCCCTGCTGCATCCATTTTGGAAGATTTTCATAAGATAGTTGTAATCTTCCAAGAAGTTCTCTGGATGTTGATGCCTTGTTTGCGAGAATACCAATATTTACATTATCATTAAAGACGATATAATGTACAAGATAAGAAACTGTTGTAACAGAATTATGAGTTGGAATAAAAGTTTTTCCACACAAAAATAAATGATCTCGATTATCAACTGAAATGCATTGCATTGGTTCAGTTTTAATTTTTTTTATATTCTTGATATATAATCTTTCATTTTTTGCATGATTGAATAAATTTTTTTGTCTTTCTAACTTTCTAGGCAACTTAAATACATCATATTTATTGGTACAAAATCTAATTGTTCCATATAATCCAGGATAACCAGGAACTCTTTTATATCTGAGTCTACTTTTTATTCCAAGAGATGAAATAAGTTCTCGTACTTGTAGTAATAAGTTTCCTTCTTTTTGATAAAATTCACACGCACCATTAGGAGTTACTGATCCATCAGTATCCATTAATCCCCTAAGAAGTTCTAATCTTTGATCTATTGATGATCTCAAATATTCATTTGGTATGTATTTTTCGTCATTCAACTTTAATTTTCTAATAGTTTTATACAAACTTTCATATGAATATTGCCAAACATTACTTTTTTTGTATTTGTACTTATTAGTTATTTTTAATGGAATATTTGATGATATATTTTCTATATCTTCATATAATCCAACTACAGTCGCATTACTTCTACTTCCATCACCCAACCATACTCCAAAAGTATAAGGGTCTATCGGCAAATGTCTATGTGGTAAATTAATAGAGGAGCTTATTTTTGTATAAATTGAAGAACCTTTTTTTACAGTTTTTAATTTTTCAAATTTTTCTATAATATCTTTAGTTTTTAATATTTTTTCTTTATGATACCAATCCGAATGAGATACTGACCATAAATGTTCACTGCAAGACTTTATAACTTCTCCATTATCAAACTCTATTTCATATGTATCGATAATTTGTATTTCAGATTTTGCAATAACTTTTGTCGAAATGCCATCTCTTCCAAAAATTATATCACCAATTTTTAGATCATGAATAGTGGACCATCCTTCTGGAGTTGGGATGGGAGTATCCAAAGATAACATTTTCCCAACCTGACGAGGCATTTTACAAATATTAAATCTATGATTATGAAAATTTTCAATTAATTTTCTCTGAAAAGGATACATATTAAAAGGAACAAGACCCTCATCTACGTTCACAATTTTGATGTAATTTTCGGCAAAATATACGGGGTCTTCCTTACACTTTAGAAACTCAATAACTTGTGCTTCCGTAAACTCAATTTGAGTATTCGCCTTTTTTAATAGTGGATTGCCAAGATATACATTATCTGCCATAATTACCTACTAATTTCTTCCCAATCTACGGATGCCACAACAGTATCATCAGCACCATCGGAAGTAATGCTAAGTGTGAGCTCATAAGGAACTCCAGTTAATCTATTTCGTTCTAACTGGAATTTGAAAAGTGATTCTTTTGGAATATCAACTTGAGTTACTCCTTGATTTGAAGCATTAAAAAATCCACTTGCTAGTATTCTTCCACCAGTAACAGAAGTTCCTGTGAGATTATATTCAACTGAACTATCAACACCAGCACTCACCCAAGAACCAGCATTCACAGTTCCACTTGCCTTCACCTGCCATCCATAAGCACCAGTAGAAATTGGCATCATAGAAATTGCTGTAAGAATTACAATAGCATCTAAATTAGTTTCTTTTAAACGCAATCCAACTACAGGATAATATGTTCCGGCAGTTCCTAATGTTCTTGGAGTATTAACTGGAATATTAACTGCCTGTTGCAATCCACGAAGTTCATAACCACCTTCAGAAATTACAGTAGAACAAATCTGCTTGAGTGTGCTTAAACTTGTAGTTATTCCGGTATTTGCAATCTCATATCTCAAAGGTAATGATGCTGTTGTAATATAAGTTGAAGTGATTAAGTTTGCGTGATGGAATGAATGGCAGTGAATAAACTTCCCATCAACTACAAAACCCAACCTAACTGTTCCAACTCCCAACCATTCAATATCCATCCACAAAATTTGTGCTTTGGAAATATCTAATGTAATGCCTGATGGATTGAGATGCCCTGCACCAAGCATTGTATCAATATTCCATTCTTCCTGTGCAACTCTTGTTGTCATTCCGAGAGATAAACTTCTTTCTACAAGATACAAAGTATCTCCGTCAAGTTCCAGATACATTCCATTATCTGCACCAAAATATCCAATTCTTTGACGTAAATTTGTCTTTGGTGGGTTCATTACAAAAGTATTCATCACTTGTAATGATTTTCCTGGTTGATATGGGAATACTTTTGAGGTCTCTCTAATCGCAGAACATCCAGCAGTAGTTCCAATACCAATCTGAACCAAACCTTGTGCAGTTACAAATCCAACTGTAGAACCAGTTCCTACAACTAAACTACTCCAAAGATTATTGTCCCTGTATCTGTGGGAACTATCAAAGAGTGTAAGTGGTGTTGATATTCTTAAACGACCAAATGCATCAGTTGCTATTGGTGGAAATGTAACAGATGCTGATGATGTTGTAGAAATTGATACTGTTCCTATAACTGGTAGAGGATTACTGGAACTTACAGGAGCACTATTGAGGTTGAGTGATACTTGCCCTGTGGTTCCAATACCTACTGTTCCTTGAACTGTAACAGTAGAACCAATACCTGATACTGCAACTGTTGTGACTGGATTGGTTATGTAGAATGAAGTATTAGAAATAGAAACTGTATTTCCTATACTTATAGTATTCAGTAGAGTTGAAATACCAACAGGCATATAAGGAATACCCATATCCTGCAAAATACCACTTGAACCAACTTCTGTAATATGAGTATGTACTGGGTCTTGTGGAGTACTTGTGACTGATACTGTTGTTCCTACATTTACATCACCAGTAATCGTAATATTAGAAGAACCCAATGATACTGGAAGTGGATTAGAAAAACTGATTGGGGCAGCACCTTGCTTCAAAGATACAAATCCAGTAGAACCAATACCTACTGGAAATCTATTGACCTCAGTAACTGACGAACCAGCACTAATAACAATTACGTCTGCGGGCTGGGGAAGAGGATTATAAGACATTATACGATATACCAGTTGGAACCATTATAGAAAAAACTAAAGGATTGGTGATTGCTACTCATAGTGACTGAAATATCATTCTCAACACTTTTACCAATACCTGCTTGAACTGTAATATTATATGTATTTATTTGATTTCCCTCATCTTTGACTACAAGTTTTTTACCATAAGAAGGTATTTGTGGTAATACAATCGTCACAGGAACATTAGCACTTACACCAATATAATCGTCAGCATCATTTGCTTGATAGTATGTAGTAACTCCTGTAATTGATACAATACTTGTAATGCCTACACCATCAGCAGGGTCTCCTATCCACTTATTGAGCGTTGCATCGTATTTGAGAAAGTAATTATCAGTCTTTGCGGAGTTTCTATCAATATCATCCAAGAACTCAAGACGAGTTTCACCACCTCCACCTAATGTGGAGAGTTGTTGTTGAATACGAGAAAGAAAAAGTTTATAATGCTTATCTAAATCTTCAAGTGTTGCGAAGTTTTGATTGAGTGGTGTTAGAGGGTCTGATGTTTTTTCTTCTGGTGGAATATTAAGTAATCCTTCCTTTATGGGTTTCTTCTCTACTTTAGATAATCTGTCATAATAATCCGGCAACTCATCAATATGTTGAGATGCTATTGTAGTTGCCAGTTCTACATCTTTTGTGTGCTCTTTTTCTACTTTAGTTCCTTTTTTGAGTTGATTTTTAATTTGAGAAATAGAGACCTTATGTTTCTTTGCCAGTTGCTCTGGAGTTTTATGGGGTTTGAGTTGCTCCACAAAAAGTCTATCAAAAGAATCTCCAATCAAAGAATCTATTTCTTCTTTTTTCTTTTTCTTTTCTTCGGCAACTAATCTAAAAAGATCCGATAAATCACTCATATTAACAATTCCATTTCCTCAAAGATAATGCTTTTCTTGTTGGGCGACCTTTTTCATCTTTCATAGGACCAGGCATTCCACCCATACGAGCACAGAAAGATTTTCTACGCTTTGCTGACTTTGATCCTGGTTTTAGTTTTGATGGTTTTGTTGTAACAGCTGTTTGTAATTTTGATCCAGGATTTTCTTTTCTATATGAAGCAACTCCTTTGGCATTAAGACCACCTTCGGGATTTTTGCCTTCTTTTCTTTGCCAAGCGGCAGATGCCTCATCCATAAACTGTAAAAATGTTATGTTGCCTTCCTTTACACAACGATTATAAGTTTTCCCAAAAAGTTTTTGTGTTCCTTTCTTTTTATATTCAGGCCAACATTTTTTTGCCTCACTCACTTCCTCGCTATTATCAATATAATCTGCGGCAGTATCAATATAATCCGCCGCTTTGGTAATTTTTGATTGGACCCACGCTTTAATATTACCTTCACCTTTCAATTTTTTACGAAGTCTTTTTGCCGCAGAAACTATTGTAGAAAGTTCTGATCTAGCCATAGAGTGCTCGTGATCTGATTCTTTAGATTCATTTGCCGGATGAACCTGAGAGATACTATATTTTAGTTGATTTGATCCAAGTGCCGATGGCACAGAGAACATATCCCAATACTTTGAACCATATCTACATTCACTACGAGTCTCATCTTTACCACATTTGGGGCAATATCTAATCATTTGCGTCTCCTCTGTTTTAGTTCCCCAATTAGCGGCACCAACCTTGCGACATTTAACAAGTGCTCCTGAAGCATAAGCAGAAGGCCAAACATCATATCTTGATTTTACTTTGGAATAGCAAGCATCTTTTTTGCCGCTACCTTTTCCCTTAATGTCCTTTTCTTCGTTCATTTTCTTTTTTGGTTTATCGGTAGGAACATAAGTTGGTTTTGCGGCACCTGATTTTGATTGCTGGTTTTTGTCTGCTTTCTTTTTTCTTCTTGCTGCCGACAATCTTTGCGCTTTAGTCATACTTTTTCTTTTGTTAGAGGAAACGCATTTGGGAACGCCTTCTCCAGGTTCATCACTCGCACAAGTTCCACCGGTTACTACATTCACCCAACCAGGTTTTTTATCAACTGATTTTGACCCCTTAAACCATTTGCGAAGAGAACCCATTTACCAAATATGATTTATTCTTTATTATTTAGAAACCCTTGCTTTAATAGTTTTGACAATTCGGTAGTTGATCCAATAAAAACAGCATTATTAGTTACATTTGTAGTTTTGGATACATCCTCCTCAACTTCCTTAACTTTTTTCTGTAGATCTATTAATTTATCCGCAACATCCCCTACACTCTTAATTAACTGACCGGCAACTTCGTATGCTCTTGGAGAACCACCTTCACCCGCAAGTTCCATTATTCCATTTATTGCCTCCTGACCCTTTTCTATCAAAGAATACAAATTTGCTCTGGAGTATTCATAATCTTTGATAATATCATCGGATCTGGATGAAGACACATCAATTGGAATATCAATTGATGTAGAAGACTTTTCTACCTCAACGATACTACTCTCAATATTCAGAGCCTTATCCAAATCTTCATAGTTATTTTTCATAATCTATTAAATATCCGTTTGTTGAGTTGGGCTATATGTTTTACTATCAAAAAACATTTCTACCGACTCGTTGAATCCAAAATCATCATCAGGTCCGGCATCAATTGGATCTGGAGTGACAGTATATCTCATCTCTCTCTTTGCGACTTTTGGATCAGTTCCGGTATAATAATCAACCTGAACCTTACGAATGAGTCCATCTGTACTGTCCGCAACCGGACCAAACAGATATGTTTTGGCGGTAAAGTTTAGTGTATATATTAGAGTTCTTCGGGTGGAATAATCTCCTTCATAATCATCCGTAAAGGAAACGCTGTCTAAAACTATTGGAATATCTCTTTTTTCTCCTATAGAATCCACCAAATCAACGGTCAAATTAAAAGATGGTTGAAAATTGGGAAGAATCTGCTCCACAACTTGTAGGGCATCATCTTGTAATTTAGTCATAATATTCAACTGAAATCCAATATTATAAGGAACAGGCATATAAACTTTCTTTATAGTATCACCATTTCCACAAGTCTTAAATGTCTGTATTATACTTGCTTTTCTTGTTGAGTCATACTGAATAGATGTCATCTCAAATGACATTCTTGGTAAAGTAATTTGAATTGGTTTATTTAATTCTGCCTGTTGTTCGATTCTGGCAAGAAACTTTTGCATAGGTCCATATCCAAGAGGAACCTTCATCTGACTGATTGCTACATCAGATGAATTTTTATGTTCTATGTAAATATTATTAAAAAGAGTTCCAAATGCGGTAACAGTCTTTCTAATAATTTGATGGTAAAAATAGGTTCCTAACGTTTTTCTATACCCGTTTATTCAATCATTACCGTATTATATATTTATAGTATCAATATGTACCAAATGGATTTGATTCTGAAAAATCTAATATCAAATCAGCCTCGTTTTGTATATGTAAATTATCGCCATAAGTATCATATGGATTCGAATTACTGTAAGTGTTTACGGAATATTGGGCATTGGAAGTCGAACCGACAATTGTTTCTCCTGGAAAAAATCCATTTGGAGTTACATTATTAACAAAAGAAACTTTAAGAATTTTAGTATCAAAATCCCAAGATTTAACTCTTGCTGTTGTTCCTGATCTGGAACCCGTTACAATCTCATTAAAGAGATAAGTTCCAATTCCAGTTAGAATTGGCGGTGGATCTATACTAATTTGTGGAGAAGTTACATATCCAACTCCGGGATCTAGTATCCTAATATATTTTACAGATTGTCCAATGCCAATTACAGATTCTAATGAAGATTCCAATGAAGGTTCCCCCAATACGGATCTTACTACTGGAGAAGTAGAATAACCTACACCATTATCAATAATATCAATAGATACAACACCAAAATTAGTTTTTTCTATAGTGCATGTTGCTGCCGCACCTACACCATTACCAATAATTGAAACTATTGGTGGTACAGTGTAACCAATTCCGGCATTAGTAAGAAAAACATCTTTTATTGAATATATTCCAGAGTTTAACGTAGTAATTACTTCGGCAGTAGCAGTAACACCACCAGAAGGTGCCGTACTAATAGAAACTATAGGTGGAAAAGTATAACCATATCCATCATTATTCAGGGTTATTTCTCTAATATAACCAATTCCAATTGTTGCTAATGCTGTTGCAGTTCTTCCAAGTCCAATCAAAGTTAGTGTAGTTATATATCCTTCATCTTCAATTTGAGTATCAATTTCATCAATAGAAGTATCAATAACTTCATCTTCATATTCAAATAGTTCACATTTTAGTTCATAAACATATAATTTACCCAACTGATAAAATGGTTGCTCGTGCTCTACAAACTTAACTTCAAATAATCTTTGCCCCAAAGGAAAGTATACCAAATCTCCTTCTCTAGGTCTTGATGATAAAACAATTTCTTCGTCGTTATCACCCTCAAGAAATGGTGCAATAAAGTCTTCGTATCTTTCCTTAGATATAATTAAACTCAAATCATCCTTTAAACTCATTCCAAACTTTGTGAGAATGTCCCCCTGACCACTATATCCTTCATAATTGCTTATGTATGCTTCTAATGCAAAATTATCATCAAATTTGGATGAAGAAACCTCTCGGAGTATAGTTTCTTTTCTTACAAATTTTCTGGGAATATAAATTACCTCTACGCCATAAATTCTCAACTGCTCGTTGATTAATTCCTGAACAAGTCTTTGCTCATTTGGTGAACCTTGAAGAAAAAAGGGATTTAGTGCCATTATTATCCAATAAAATCGTAAGGCGGTAGTTCATATTCGAGTACCATTCTCTGTTTTATGTCTTCCAACTCCCTCTCAGCATCTTCATATAGTTCTCTGCCATTTAGTTCAATTCCACCTGGCAATTTAACTCCTCTGAATTTAATTAGGTTCTGTCCCCACTGCTTTTTCATAAGTGAAGTTAAATATTTCTTTAAAAAACTATCATTATAAACATCAGTAAAGGTGTTTGGATCTAAAATTCTATAACAGTCTATTATTAGGAAAGTTCCAACTTGCTGAGATCCCCAGTCAATATCCAAATACATTCTATTCTGTCTTTTGTTAAATCTTATCTGCTTATCAGTACTCAAAAGAAAATCAATATCCTCAAGATAACTTTTTACCATTGAATATTGCAATAAATCAATTGAATTGAAATAATATAAGTCATTTAAGAATAGTTGATACTTAATGCTAAACATACCTCTAGAGATAGAACTGGTATCAAATTTAAAAACTTTTTCGATTCCAATTACAGAATCTGGAACCTGAATAAAATTGGATGTTTCGTAAAAATTTGAAGTAATTGTTCCAAGACCTGATATATTTGTTGATGTTCCTGTTGTAGTTACTAATCCAACTCCACTTCCTCTTGATGCGGTTCCTCTATTAATATCATCTTGAGTAAATTGATATTTTAAATACATTCTTTCTACACCATCAAAGTGCCTCTCCTGGAAGTACTGTAGGGCATCATCAACCAAATCATCTATTTGGTCGTCGGCAAGGTTAATCTCCAATACAGGGGCACCTAGGCGTCTTAGGCAATAGTCTACGAGTTCTTGTCTGCTTGCAGGTTTAGACACTAATATGTTCCTCCATCTATAACACTGGACCAGGTTGGTATTCCTGAATTGTCAGTTGTAAGTATATAGTTAGTTTCTGATATTGCAGATGAAGTAGTACCAGTAGAAACTAATCGATCATTCGAATCAAAATATGCAACACCATAAGGTTGTCCTATTGGATAATAAAGTGATTGTCCTACTGTGAGAATTCCCGTTATATTTCCATTTCTTGCTCTGAATTCATCAAATACTAAGTCGTCACTAACATATAAATCACCACCAACATAAAGATCTCCAGAAAAAGTTCCTATCCCAACAAAAGTTGACACTCCACTTACACTGAGTGAAGTTACATCTGCTATACCACCAATTACATTTTCTGCAATAATGGCAGATCCTCCGGCAGATCCGGAAATGCTAGATACAACTTTAATAGTATTTTGCTGACCTACCCTTACCTTTATATCTGACATTATCTAGTCACCCCTTCTCTTACGAGAACCATTCCCTCAATAACTCTATTTTTTATTCCAAATAAATTGGTAATCATTACGTCATAAACATATCTTCCTGGTTTAATATTTACCGTATCTGAAGAAGACAATGATATTAGTATTTTTCCACTAGTGGATGGAAATTCTAAAGATGTTTCAAAGGTTATTGCGGTAGAGCTTCCAGACCACTTTCTCATCTGAGCATCAACTTCATAATCAGTTAAATTAAATGGAGAGTTATTTGTTCCCTCCAGAGTAAAGGACTGACTAAAATCAGAACCAGAATTGATGACTAAGTTATTGACGTATACTGCTGCCATCTATCTTTTTATCTCTACATCTTATTTATAGTTGATAAAACTTCTTGTTGCTTCAAATATAATTTACAATAAAGTTTAGAAAAATTTCTTAATTCTTCTTCATTTAAAGTATCAATTACTCGTGTATGTTTTTCATACTCGAACAATTTACTAATAGATTCCAATTCAATTTCATCTGGGTTCATTTATTAATTCTCTCAATAGTGTTTTAATTTCATTAATATCTTGTTTAATTTGATCCAGTTCTTTTCTTTGAGATTCTCTATTGTGAATTGTATTTATATATTGATTATAAGATACAGAATCACAATTCACAATTGCTCCACTATTTTCATCTCTATAAAGATTTTGGTGCCCCTTTACTCTAATCATCTTACCGCAATTGTTCTGAGTTCTTTAATTCTTGGTGGATATGCCTGATTGGTTCCGGACATTACAATTTTAATTGCATATCCATTAAACAATCCAAGATTATCTGCGGTAAATTCATATTCTTTGAATTCATTATCTAAACTAGAACTTACAAAAGTATCTGGTCTTCCACTATTTTTTGAAGGATCGACCACAGAATATCCTGCCGAAGTGGTGTATGATAAGTTATCATAACCTGGAAATAGTTCAAATGATTGATCTATTTCACTTGAATCTGGTCTAAACAAACTATAAAGAACTCTAAAATCAGCAGATTCGTGACGATATGCGGATAAGATTACTTTTAGTGATGTTGCGGGTTGAACGAGATTTACTGCTCTCGAAACATATGATGCAGAATGCGGATCATCTATTATTGAATTGACTCTTCCATCTAATGCGTAATCAGAAATTGGACTATCTAAACGACTAGAAATAAACTCTGTGAATGCCGTATCTAAGAATAATATTGGAGATAAATTGGAATCTGTTGTATTAAAGGTGATTCCGGTCGTGAATGATTTTCCATTAAGATATGCATTTTCGTTTTCTTTAGAACATACAAGTCTTACAGATCTTAATGTATTTAATGTATTTAATTGAATTGGATCAATTCCATTATCTATGAATGATGTCTCATTTCCACTAATACTAGTTCCAGTAACAGATCTAATTACTGCCGAAGTTGAGGTAGAAGATCCGGGAGTATTGAGATCATATGTGGGAACTATTGAACTGTATAAAATATTCTCGGTGGCGAGAACCTTTGAACCTCCTAATTTTGACTCGGAAGCGAATGATAATTGTGGTGCTCCAGCAAGAGATCCATCGGTACTTCTATTAGTTCCATTTGATGCCCTATCGATTTCAAGATAATACCCATCGATTCCAATATTTAAATCACTAATATCATGAGTTGTATTAATTCTTCGTAAAGAAATTCCGTTTAACTCATACTTATATAATAGAGCATTTGTCTCATGAGTGATTGAAATTGTAGAATCAATACCTCTAACAATAGTTCCTAATGATCCACTACCAACGGATCCATAACTAATAATCTCATTTCCAATCTTCACATATCCAGGATTTGATCCGCTTACTGAAATTCCTTCAAAAGTTCCAAAGTTTGAGGTATTTCCAATTGAAATTGATGTAGATGTTGAAGGTAAAGAAGAAGTAATCGGAATTGGTGCGGAACCTGAAGCGACATCACTTATTCTAAGTTTATTTGTGTTCCCATACATTTGATGATCAAAATGTTCCACCCTGACATAATTTCCAGAATATTCATTTGTTGAAGGTGAAAAGTTCCTAATTGTAGTACTTGCAATAGAAACTATTGTATTCGAATTATCATAATATCCAAATTGAGATCCTGGAGTATCGGTAAAAGTTCCTTGAATATTTTCCAGATATAACGTATCAATACTATTACTATCTCCAGTAATAGTAATTCTTGCATCTTTTCCGGTATTAGAAGAAACGCTAGATGTTACAATACCAACAACATCCCCAACTTTATAACCATTTCCCGGATTTACTATTGTAGGCGTTCCTGCAATTACTCCATTAGTTGCCGAAATATTTAAAATAAGTCCAGAACCATTTCCAATAATATTGTAAGTATTTACAGAAGTGTCTGTAACATAATTACTTCCACCAGTAGTCAATCCTACTGTCGCCACGGAACTTCCAGTTCCAACAACATATCCATAAACATAATTTTGTGTTATGTCTGCAATTTTTCTACCTTTAGATAAAACACTTATGAGCGATGAGTTCGTTGTTGTGGTAATTCCTAATGATCCAGTTCTTGGTAATGTTGTTAGTGGATTTTCCGCCAGTCTCTGTACATAACCATTACTTTCATCTAATGTTGGATTATTAAAAAATACCGTTCCAGTAGTTGAAGTAAATTTGGCCTTATAAAGTTTAAACTTAAGATCCTGATATTGATTTGCGGTCCATATAGATCCATTTTGTGATTTAAATAGACTTCCCATCGAAAATTGCTTGGAATATGTAACTGCATCTACATCTGGAAGTGATTTTGTATTTACGGTTTTTTCGCCCATAACTGCGGTCCACATTTCATACTGATCGCTATTTTCTGAAATAATTACAACTGCATATTCTCTTCCGGGTGGGAGATAAATTGGTTCTTCGAAGGTAACCTTGGTGGCAATCGAAGCATCTGTAGAAGTATTAACTTGATTTGGTCTTAATGTAACTGGGTATCCAATTACAATTCTTGTTGGTGTTCCCAATTCAACAGTTCTAATTTCAACTTTTACCGGAGCATTTCCTGAATCTTTATTGGCAAAAAATAAATCGACAGCAGTTAAAAATGCCCCATTTACATCATCATTTGATGCTGTGGGTGAAGGGGCCTCCACATTTCCACCAACAACAAATGATTGTGCGAGAGGATCAATAAATCTTTGAACTGTTGTTCTTGTATGAGTATTTACCGTTGTCTGAGAAGTTGTGGTATTTGTTGTAAGATTTGTAACTGTTTTTGTTGTCAGATTAGATGTATTTGCCGTTACTGTATTTTCCCACTGTTCGAGTGTTCCATCTGACTTATAATTTGCTTCGGTGGAAGAATTTGCTGTACTCCCTGGAATATCGGGATTATTAGAAGAACTTGAGGTTAATTTGAAGGTTTTGGTTCCTGTGGCAATTCTTACGGTTGGGGTTGGAATTGTATTTGGATCTCTCAAATAAAATGCTCCAATTAAATCTCCAAAATTATCAGAAATTAATCTTAAATCACTTACATATGCCACAGCACCACTAGTCTGCCCAACTAGTTGCATATCTTTAAGCAAATATCCGGAATATTTGCCCTGTGCCTCTTCCGACAGAGAAGCAGTATCAACATTCAAAATTTTCGATGATTGACTATACTCAGACGATATTGATTCAGTTCTAATATACGGATTAACTGCATATGTTGTGGATGGGGAATTATAAGGACCATACTTATGATCCGATTTGGCAACTCTAAATGAGATTAAATTATTACCACCAGAAGATCCAATAACAGTTTCTCCAACTGCAAATGCTTTAGTCACATCTCTAATCTCAATTAGTTTTGGAATGAAATCTACACCACTATTTCCATCAAGGAATTGATAAAATTGAGTAGATGGTTTGACATTAGACGCAGAAAATTGAGTGTTTCTGGATCTCATAAAAGATTCATTAGATGAGGATACTAATACATTTCTTATTGCTGTATCAGTATTACTTACTGTGTTAAAACTTTCTGTTGTTGAAGTACTGGAATTGGTACTCGTTTGAGTCGATGTACTTGTTGAGCGATTTACACCAGTTACAACTGTGGTATTTTGTAAACGTCGTATTTCATCTCCAGATAGTCCCCTTCCAACCAAGCTTACATCAGTAATTGATCGACTTGATGTATTGGTATTAATTGGATTTCGAACAACAGCAATATTTCTTGTTAAATTTTGAGTAACTGTTCTACTGGAATTTAATGTTATCTTGATATTTTTATCTGGAAGTTGAACCGTTCTTACCCAGTTATCAATTTCTGGACTTAATTTAACATCACCATTATAAACAATTACATTAAATGGATTTACATTTTCTACTGTTGTAGCGAATGCTTGTTCTATCCACCCAATAGATTCATACTTTAAAGTTACTGCTTTTCCTGTTTTTACTACATTTGGATCCAATAGTGGGAAATTTACTGAAAGGTCCAAATCTTCATCAATAATAGAAGTTGCCGGTGTAATTTGAGATTTAAGTGAATTTCTACTGACTATAGGTGTAAGTTCATTAGCAGCAGTATTAACTCTAATGGATGACAATCCTCTATTAATAAATGTATAATTTTTAAAGTCATCTACAAAAAAACCACTCTTAAATCTATTGTTACCATCTGCATCTTGAATTTGCAATGTCTGCGTATTTACCTCAAGTAGAGATAGTGAAGTTACTCTTTCTAAATTTTCAACTCTATCTTCAATTAAACCAATGTCTCTCATAGTATATCTTCTATTATCCATCAATGTCACAGTCGCATTTGCTGGATTATAAAGATACGGGGGCAATTTGATGGTCGCAATTTCCATTACGGCATCATTTTTATCAGGTGCCTTTGGATCCCTTGATGATATTCCCTTTTCGAGAATAAAGTTTCCGGTTTTATCCAGATACACTTTATCAATTCTTGGGAGATAATATTCATATCCAAGCAATGAAGATTCATTTGGTGCCAAAACGCGGGTAGGGATTAAAGTTCTTGATGAGAAATCAAATGGGGAAGAAGTAGTAGATGTAAATACCGGAACTCTTGGTCTAAAATCCAAAGTATCAGATGATTTTACGGATCTTGGTCCAATAAAAGGAACATCGTGTGTATATCTTTCTTTATCGTAACTCAATACCGTAAATACATCTCCATTATCATTAGACGGTACTGAATAATAGTCAAATACAATTAAAAGTTGTTTAGATGGTTCGGTTGTATTCTTATTTCTAACAATTCTAGAATAATCATAATATTGATCTTTTTGTCCTTTATCAAGAGTATAAGAATTCGTAATATCCTTATATTTTCCTGGAGTGATGGATTCAATCTCTGTAGTTATATTAGAATCTTCAAATTCTACAGATTCGTCAATTGAAAATCTTTCAGAATTTAAATATACGATTCCCAGTATATTGAAAAATGGTTTAGAAACAACTCTAGCGATTGCCTTACTGCCTTTACCAAAAATATTTTCACCAATAATTGCATTCGTGCTTACATCAGAACTGGCACCGAATTGTATTTGGTCCAGAACCGGCGACGAAGAATCGAATGACTCATATACTGATATTATTTTTACTACATCTGGGTAGTTTAAAGATATTTCTTCATCCTGAACTCTTAGTCCATAATATTGATTATATGTGAGACCATCTCCAATTGAAGAGCTGATTCCTGTTCCAGATTCAGGATACTTGGATCTTACTACATTTAATGTTTGACTTCTATTATATGACTTTATTTTACTCTGAATTCCGTTCTTAAATAGTGTAGTATTTACAACGATATTTGATTGTGATGTTGTTAATCCACTAATTGTAACAGTATTTCCACTTATTGAAAATTGATCCGAGGTTACCGTACCAATTCCACCGCCACTATAATGTACTGAATATCTCTCCTGATCAAATGATGCAAAGAATGCACTAGTAATTCCACTAACTGCGGATAAATCAAATGACAACACTCCGCTGCCATTTGTAGATTCTCCTGTTATCTGTTCAGAAAGTGTTAGTAATGACCCCGAAAGATTTACCGAAGAAATATTAAAATCTGGTAGTTGTGCGTATAAAAATCCCGAGTTCTGATTTCTTATAATTGGAGCACCAATAAAGATATTGCTATAAGTTCCATTTGTGACTGTACCCGAGTATACTCCAGGAACACTAGGACTTATGGATGCGATACCTACTGATGTACCATCAGCAGAAACTGCTGTTACTCGATTGAATGTTTGATCTCCAGTAGTTGTTGCATATCCAATAATTGATCCAATCTTTACACCGGTAAAGAATTTTCCAGGACTTACTAATATATTTCCTCCGCTAATAGTTACCTGGGTGATTCCATTTGGAAATCTAAATCTCTCAAGTAAACAATCAGCAGTAAAATCTACCGGAAGTCCAGATACTGCAGTTGTTTGTTTTACGGATTTGATATCTTCAGTAGAATATGTTGTTACTGTTCTGATACTTCTTGAAAAATCCAGACCATTAACAATTAATTGCTCTCCAACTGAGAAAGTCCCAGAAGTTTGTCTTAAATTAATAGTTGCAGAACCACCCCCTGCAGCAACAGCAAAACCACTGGCACCACTACTCTTTCCTTTTACAAATGATGTTGCTGGCAATTCTAAACTAGATACTGCGGTATTTAAAACAAGAGTTGTATAAGTTTGGATGTCGTAAAGGTATAGATCCCAGTTAGTTGTACTATTTGCATATGGAGCATCGGTCAAACTAAAACTATATACCCGTGCATTACCAATTATAGTTCCAGATCCAACAAATTGGTCGAACAAATTTACTGTAAATTTTTGTTTTGGCGTTCCTGATACATTATTAACTCTTATATTATTCCCCATTTCAAAAGGAATACTTGCAGTTTCAATCAGTTTAGTATCTCTTGGTTTTTCTACATCAATGATTGTTGTGGATATTTTATCAACATCATATCCTCTTACATAGGCTTTTCCGGGAGATATTTTCAAACACATCAAATTTTCTGATGGCGTATTATTTTGTTCTGTGGTTTCGGTATCAAAAAATAATCCGTTATTTCCTAATCTATCATTTAGAGAATTATTTACTGTCACATTAAATGATTCAACCGTATAATCCCCAGACTCGTCATAGGTTCTTTCTGCAATATAATCTTTAATTACATTATATTGAGTTTTTGTCTCAATTTTTTTAATTTTTCCATCTTCAACTCTCAATAATTCGACAAAATCAGTATCATTGGTGTCTGATATTAATTTTTTAGTTAAAGATAAATTAATCTTAAATCTATCTGCCCCTGGTGCAGCATAGTTTGTAAAACCTTTAGACGGATCATATAATGAACTATCATCCTTTGCACCAAGAATTAATTCGTCAATTTTTAGTCCAATTCTATATGAAGGTGTGCTTGTGTAATGATCGAGAATTATAGTTTGTTTAGATACATTTGAAAAATATCCTCTAATAAAGTAAACACCATCACCAATAGATGCTGATGACCCAACAGATGTTGCATCTGATGAAATTAATGATGCGAATGAAGTTCCTGCATTAATTGTGGTATTTCCATAAGTTATGTTTTCTTCTGCGATTAATGATTCGCCATCTTGAAAGGGATTAAATTGAAAATTACTATCAGAATCTAAATATTTTACATATATTGTTAGGTCTTCTACATTATTTCCATCTGGTAAAGAAATAAATTGAATTGTTGCAGTAGTTCTTGATATTTGACCTATTACCTTTTTACCAATAAAATTATTAATATAAAGAGAAATATCAACTCCAAAATTAGTTGGATTAAGTTTTACTGAATTAAAATTTCCATCATAGGCAATATTGCCCGGAATCACCATAGAACCTTCTTTAAATATATGACTTCCAAAAGATTTTACCTGATCTTGTAAAATTGATTGAAGAGTCGTTAGTTCTCTTGCTTGTACCGGGTATCCAGGTTTAAACAAGACTTTATAAAAATTCTTCGAGGAATCGAAATCATCATAATAAGGACTGATATTTAAATCTGTTTTTTGTGCCATTTTTATTTAAAATTCCAAGATAATTTTAATGTCTTCTTTTTGTCTAATGTCCCGTGTTACCAGGGGTCGATTGTCGATATAGATTATATCTCCCGTCTTTTTATTTATCTCTGGATTTGCAAGACCTGCTGTAAAAGATACTCCCAAGTCTATAACTTTAGTTCCAATTGTAACCTTGTTGGAATTGAGTGAAGTATCAACTGAACCCGAATATGGGGAAATGGGTCCTCCAGTAGACTCGAAATTATAAACCCTAGAATGATCATTTCGATCAGTTTGGTCTAAACTATTTCCAAAATATAAAGATCTATCTTGAAAATATTTTAAGACTCTAGTATCTTTATCATATGAAGCCACATAACCTCTTGCAGTTCCTCCAGATACTACTTGAGTAATTTCTTCTCCGATAATTGGAGTTCCAGTAAAAGATGAGGTTAATCCAATTGCCCCAAGAGATGAATATTGATTTTCTGTAAAAACAACAGTATCTGATGAAAAAGTAGTTGGATTTTTAATAATTCCAACTTGTGCAAATTTGGTATCAGTTGGAAAATCTTTTGTCGAATCATCAAATCTGGCATATATCAATACTTTATCTGTTCCCAATTCACTGTAAATGTCATAACCATGCCCTTTTGATGGTGGAATGATTGGTATTAGTTTTGCGGCATTTGATATAGTTCCTGGTTGAAGAGTTGACAAATCAACAATCCCCCAAGTATATCCATAACCACCTGCAGTTACTTGAGTAGATACAATAGATCCGCTACTATTAACTGTGATTGATACTCTACCTCCGGACCCATCACCAATAATATCAACAATACCAGATGCATATCCACTTCCTCCATTTGCAATATATACTTTTTTAATTTGATTTGGATTTACACTCCCAGAATTTCCATTTTCTCTCACACTTACAATTTGAGAATCTGTTGATGCTGCCCAATCATTTGGAACTACAACATATTCTGTAGAATCAAACTTTATAATATCACTTGGCGAAACTGAAAATAGATATTTCCAAACATATCCATCTCCACTTGTTCCTGCTGCTGAGGGTTCTAAATCTGTAAATGTTGGTTCATCTTGAGATTTAGTTCCCTTTGGCGTTGTTGCCGAAGAACCATTATCTATGCAAATATAAACTCTAAAATCGCTGTTAATTACATAATAATTGGAATCATATAATCTGCTTGAGTTGGAATTTGGTGTCGGATTTTGAATACTATAATCGTGCCTATACATCTCATAAGATGTATTGGAAGTCCAAGTAACCTTTTTTATAAGTCTTCTAATATTAGCGGATGTAATTTTTTTGCCAAATAATGAGGTATCTCTATAATGACTTAAGTATTCTAAATTATCGGTTGGATTTGGAATATTAGTATTCCAATTAGTGGTTCTTCCGAATCCAACACTTGTGGGATTATCTAAACCTAAAAAAACATAATACGAACCATTTCCACTTGTTACGGAATCGATAAAATTACTCGCATTTAATATTCTAAATTTATCCGTTACTATTGCTGCCATATTGATATTTTTTAAATATTTATAAGAGTTTTGGAAGTGCTCCCGTTTGCCTAATACCTAGTCCTCTTCTTTGAATTGTTGGGAAGGTTGATAACCCAACATCCACAGTATTCCCAGATACCCCTATTGATATTGGAGAACTTGAGCGAGTAAATCCAGATAGTCTTCCCCAAGAGTATTTTCCAACGGGATTTGATGTACTTCCAATAGATACCAATCCAACAGTAGATGTTGTTGATAATATATTACAAGTAATAATTCCAACTGTTCCATTTGAAGAAAATTGATGAATATAATAGACATTATCAACAAAGGTTGTTCCAATTCCAACCAATGTAGAATTAGAAGTATCAATAGAAGTTACTCCATTTCCAATTCGTGTATCAAAGATATAAATCGGATATCCAGTTTGCAATCCAGTATAAGCAGGTGAATTTAAATAAAATCTAAGTGCTATTGGGTTTCCATTACTGCCAGTAGTAGTTGCAATTCCAGTAATAATTCCAGAGAATCCATCAATTAATGATATTTGGGATATATTTTCATATGTTGGGTCTGGAAGAGGTACAATAACTTTTGGTGGATTTAGAGTTGTATAACCAAACCCAGGATTAGTAATTGTTATTGGTGTTGTTATTGTTCCATCGGCACCAACTGTAACTGTTGCAGTTGCGGTGGACCCTACTGATACTATTACACCTTCATCATTTTTTTCTATTATTTTTGGAGGTGAAGAAATTTTAACTACAACTGAATTTCCAGTGTATCCACTTCCAGAACTATTAATAACCAATGATTGAATTGTTCCCGCAGCAGAGACAACTGCCGTTACTCCTGCTGATACTGGATCGGAAGACCCATTAACAATCAAGGAACTAAAAGGTCTTGGATTAATGATATTATCATATTCAAAAAATTCTGCATTATCCACAAATACTTCAATATCTGTGGTTGAAAAATCTTTGATGATTTTTGCTGTCGGATAAATCAAAGACTCAATGGAATCTCTGGTTTTATAAACATTTTCTCCATTAATTTTTCTATCAACTTTTTGTTTAATCCAACTTAATGGTTTATTATTTTCGGAATCTACTCCTTGGTCTGAATATAAATTGGTTTCAAACTTATCAGAGGATGATAAGTCAAATATTGTTCTCTTATTTTGTGTTACTGTTCCTGGGATTGAATTATTCTTAAGAACTTGAACCGTGTCACCTATTTTTAGAGTTTCATTAATTGAAGTATTTAAAACAGTATCATCTCCACCAGTTCCTTTATAGAAGAAAACCGCAACATTATCCTCTGGTCTTGGAGCAGTTGCAAATACAAAACTAGTTCCTCCTTCGAATTGGTAGGCAACTCCAGGATCTTGAATTACTCCATTTATGACAATTAATAATGTATTTGAAAGATTTATTTGAGAATCTTCTAGTGCTTCAAAACTCAATAACTCATTATTATAAAATAGAGGAAATCTTGTTCTAACTCCATCTTGATAATTTTTAATTGAATCTATATAATCAAACTCTCCAAACTGCCAAGCCGCAAAAGAATCTGAAAATGTATCAATCACGGTCAATTGGAACTCTGATAATGGAGATGCCAATCCTTTAGCAGTAACTAATCCAACTGGTTTAAATACATCTCCCCTTTGGAATGAATATCCCTGTCTCGAAATACTAAATTTAGAGACTTCAAAATATGTTGATCCAATTCCAGTCGTAGAACTTGCTCCAACTTCAACATTAAGTAAAAGACCTATTCCAGTATCTGTTGTTACCCCAAGTCCCAATCTAGATACACCAACCACCTCTAAATTTTCATATGTTGGTTCAGATACAAATATTTTAGGATCTGTATACCCAGTTCCACCAGCACCAACAGTAAAGGAAAGTTCTCCTCCATCTTCAACAGATGCAGTTATGCTTGCCACATCTCCAATATGACCACTTTGATATACAGATACTCCTATTGAAACAATGCCATTATAACCCGAACCCAGATTATCAGTAGTTCCCAATCCAACCGATACTATACTACCTCCGGCACCAACTACTGCAGTCACTGCTGCTCCCACAAGAGGTGCATATCCGAGACCAGTAGAAGAACCCAACGAAATAATTATTCCTCCTCTAGGGGTTTGATTTTGATTTACATCAAACTCCGAAGTAATAATTTGCAAGTTATCCGGGTCCCTAATGCCAGAAAATATTACGCTAGATATCCCAGCAGTATTTTTTCCAAAAGTAAACGCAATACCAGTTTGAACATCCGTATTTAAAGTTGTAGAACTAATGAATACTGATGTTGTTGTAATACCAGCAACATCAACTGTTCCTATTCCTGTAACAATTGTTCCGGAACCGACAATTGTTGATACACCTACAATTTGTCCAACTGCAATACCAGTTGTTGTAATACCAGTAATAAATGTGGTGTTAATTCCAACATTTCCAGTGGTAGTTGCAATTCCAACAAAATTGCCAGTAAAGGTTTCAATAATACTAAAATTATTTTCTGGATTGTTTATTGTTGTTGGTGTCTGAAAAACTCCATTTATGAATAAGATTCCATTTCCTCCAGTACTTCCTAATCCTACAGTATTTGCTCCCCCGACAGTTAATGTAAAAGTTTTACCTATACCAGTAAATTGATTTGAAATATCGTCATATAATTGGTTTGATGTATAATTATTTCTTAAGAAAACTCTTCCGGTAAAGTCGGATGTTTCAAAGGTCAAATTGCTAGAATCTCTGATTATTTGTGGATTTCCTCTAGGAGATTCTGCAAAGAAAATACTACCATCGACGATATTATAGGATCCCTTATAAATTCTCACCGAAGATGAATCAGTATGGGTCGATGCTGATGATCCGACAAATCCTCTTTTTACTTCAACTAAATTGATACTTCCACTATTTGTAATTGGTCCAATATTAGTTGTACCCAATCCAACATTAATTACACCCATATATTCATTATCAATTTTTAGAATATCTTTCGGTGTTATTGTAGATATTCCACTCAAAGCAAATACCGAAGATCCCGCACCTATTTGTCCCCCATTTCCCGACAAATTATAAGATATTGGAGTGAATATTAATGGATATTGAACTATATTATCGATGGTTATGAGAGACTTTTCGAGTTTTTTATCCATTTCTAATTGGTGTGCATTTCCGCTACCATATGAAGTAAATGTAACTCCAATTCCAGAAATAGCATTAGACTTGGTTGTTGCCAGTTTAAATGTAGTATCCGATAGTACAATGGCATACACTTCAGAAGGTAATAGTGTTGGACCAGAACCAATTTCCATCGCACTAGCGCCAACACCAATAAATGTTGATTTTGGTGTGTATATAAGTTTTTCTAGATTACTAAAGAAGTGATTCTGTATCGTAAACTCTCCAGTTGATGGATTTAGAGTTGTTGAACTTGTAGGATTAAATGTTTTTGCAAAAATTGGAATATTATTTGATTTTAAGTCAAAATTAGTCCTATTAATTCTTCCGCCATTGATTGCATTATATTGTTTAATGTCAATAAATTCTGTTATATCACCATAGTTTAGACTTGGTGGAGTGTTTTGTGTGTCTAAAATTGTATATAAACACTGATTAAATGATAAAATATTAACCTTTGAGGTTACTGATGAATCTGGATAAAATTTCAGTATAAAATTACTTCCAGAGTACTCTCCACCAAAAGTTCCAATACCATTTGTACTTCCAACAGAAAGAAATGGTAATTGCTGAATATAGATATTGGTTTCGTCCTGCACCATCATAATTTGGTGAAGAGCACTTGTTGACCCGGTACTTACTTCTACCAAGGATTTGACAGCATTAAAATCAGATTTATCTAACAATATTATGGTTGATGCAGAAGAAACTGTAGACGAATAGTTTGATTGATATACTGCACTTCTTTCGTTTCCAGAAATTTCTCCTGAAGATATGAATCTATATGCACCCGTTCCAATAGATGTTGTACCAAATCCAACAATTTTAGATCTAATGTCCACAATATTTGGCGAATTGCTTATATAATCTAAAGATAAAATACCAGAAGGAGAAATACTTGCCGTAAATATTCCTATATGATTTCCTGAATAAAAATTACTTGAAAATTCAGAATCGAAATAATATTCCGAAATATAAGTATTATCGATGATGGTGCTAAAATTGACTACAGTACCAATACCAATTATACTCGAAGATGTAGATGCAGCGCCAATTTGAACAAATGTAGATCCAACGGAAACAATTGGTCTGTCAGTAATCGCAGCACCAACTACACTTATAGAACTAACTCCAACAATAAGTCCAGTCGTATCCGCAACAAATATTACAGTTGATCCAATTCCAACAGTTGAATTAATGGTTGTGGATAAGGAGTTTATATCTTTGTTATAAGTTAAATAAACTTCGGCAAAGTTCATCTGATTTGTTACTGAATCAATAATTTGAACATTAGAATATAATGAAGAAAATTTATTTTTATCTACAGATATAATTGAAGTTTGTATTCCAGAGATTGTATTCCTGTTACAACTATTTAAATTAACAAATCCTACAGAAAGCGTTCCTATTCCAGGTAAAAGAGAATTAAAATTGGTATTAATTAATTTAATATCATAATCAATATTAAAAGGATCTTTCGGAACAAACCTCAAATAATTATCATCATTATCATCCGAAATTAATAAAAATTCTCCTATAGTTTCTTCGGGGAGATGTATAATTTCTGTCCCGGCGTTTACTATTGTCGATTTTTCAGCTAAGAATAAATCATTTCCATTATCAAGTATAATAATTTCTGATAATTGAATTTGAGAATTGTCGGCGGAAGAGATTCTAACTAACAAATTAATATAAGATTCTCCAGAGTTTAATTCTACTAAATTAATAAATTCACTTGGATTCCCATCTGCATCAGAAAATTGACGATTTATATTATCTATTTTTAGAACCACATTGGTCCTACACTCAATATAATCAGTTAATTTTTTATTTTTTAATTTTAAAAACTTTGAAGAAGTTCCAACTACATCAATATCTTTTACTAAATCGAAATCATAAATTGTATCTACCCTATTTTCCTCAATTATGTCATAGAATATATTGGTAGCATTCTCTGAAGTTGTAATTCCAGAGTTGGTAGTTGATGTAATTCCAGTATCAGCAAAATTCTTTAGTCCACTCGAATGAACTAAACTATTAACTGGGGTTCTTAATTCCTGATATGTAATTGGACTCTTTATGGTATAAGAAAGATTTTGATAATAATCATTATCAGGAATAACTTGATTATCTTGGTCTAATTTTCCAACATCATTAGACCATCCAATACTTTTTTCAACTGAATAATCAACATCAAATCTTCCAGAACCAGATTTAATTTTATCTACAGTAGCTATATTTCCGGATTCTTTTCCTATAATAACTTCTCCGGCAGACAAATCATATCTTCCCGAGACTTTTATGAATGAATTTTGATATGAAGAAACTTTTAAATCTCTCTCAATTCCATTTGAAATAAGTTTTTCTCCAATACTAAACGAGGATGGAATTTTGGTAATATTAAATGATGGATAGTCTGTACTCTTTATAATATTTCCAATAGAATCCTGAACTGTTTTTGCTATACCAGTATTTGTGGTGAATTCTGAAACATCAATTGTTACTGTATCAAGAACTCCTGTATTATTATAATTATCAACTTCAAAAAATTTATATCCATAGTCTTCTGAATTAAATCCAGAACCATTTGTACTAGATTTTTGAATTCCTTCTATGAATACTTTATCTCCAATATTAAATGGAGGTGTAGAAAATCCAAGTGTTGGAGTTCTTATGAAGCAAGTAAAAGTTCCGGTCGAATTAGACTCAACTCTTTGAATACTAATTCCGTTTGTATTGTTGATGGCATATAATCCCACTGCTGTTTCGGGAATACCCTTTGGTTTTTGTATAATATTAACCGAATTTATTGTGTTTCCCGATAGAGTTGCCTCCAGTATTCCGCTATTAATTTTTTCTCCGGTCTCGGTATTTACGATTACTATAGATGGTACATCAGTATATCCCTTTCCTCCATTTGTAACCGTTATACTATCAATTGTATTTGAATTTTTAATAATAATTAGTGGAGATACTGCTGCGATTGGTTGTAAAGTTTTATCCGAGGAATATTGAAATCCTTCATCAACAATTCTTACTTCCTTTACATTTCCTATAGATGTCGATTCTGCGATAATGTAGGCATCTTCTCCTGTCAAGGAATCTGATCCTTTAAATATTGGAAGTTTTTTATATCCAGATCCACCAGAAATAATGTTAATTTTATCAATTGGACCTTTTGCTGATAGTGAATTTGTGGTATATTGTAATTTATCACACTCGTTTAAAGTA
>Ga0102831_1000184_pt1 | contig 30115 bp, 24 predicted proteins | sample ColrivemetaGS747_FD_84508 | JGI IMG/M metagenome (GOLD analysis project Ga0102831, IMG submission 84508) | Estuarine microbial communities from the Columbia River estuary - Freshwater metaG S.747 | ecosystem: Environmental > Aquatic > Marine > Intertidal zone > Estuary | place: USA: Columbia...
GTCGTAAGTGCCCGAGAGCGTGAGCACACTCGCCCAGCCCGCTTGGGCGAGTACCGCATTGACAGGTACCCGAGTGCGCTCCGATACCTTAGCCAAGGGCTTGAAAAACATGCCGTCGCTCGCCATCGCGTAAGGTACGCGCGAATTGGCGAGCACCGACGCATGCAACGAACCCAAGGACGACAGCATCAGTGCGGCAGCCATGAAGGTCACAGCGGCGGGCCCGGCAAACGTCTTGAGCACCTCGGTGGCGACAGACGACGTCGCCGAAACGCTTGCGATTTCCTGCGGCGAGAGGACGTAAAAGTAAGCGGCGTTGACACCGACGTAGAGCGCGATTACGAGCAGCGTTCCCCAGATGAACATTCGTGGCAGGTTGCGCTGCGGATCTTTCACCTCACCACAAAGCGGCGCGACGTTGTTCCAACCGTCGTAAGCCCACAAGGCACCGAGCATGGCGGCGCCGATACCGGCGATACCGCCCATCGCACTCGCTTGTACGCCTTCGCAACTGCCACCGCTCGCTGAACTGGACAGATGCGACAGATCACCCTGACCGAACATGAAGGCACCGATACCGACGGCGAGTACGGTCAACACTTTCATCACCGTGAGCACCGTCGCGGCACTGCCTGTGGTAGATACCGACGCACAGTTAAACAGCGTGACGAGCCACAACGCCGACAGTGCCACCACAGTGAGCCCTGTAAAAGAAATACCGTCACCGAGAGGCAGCGTCAGCCACGCTTGATCAAGCACTCCGCCAAGCGCCGCGTTCATGAAGATGGCAAAACCAACGGCAAGCGCCGCCTGAGAGCCGGTCTTCATGATCGCGAAGACAGTCCAGCCATAGAGAAAACTCGTCGGCTTGCCGTAGGCACGTCGCAGAAAGACGTAGTCACCACCCGCTGCCGGCATCATCGAAGCTAGTTCGGCGTAGCAGAACGCACCGAGCAGCGACAACAGACCCGCCGCAAGCCACACGGCCATAACGATCATCGGATCGTCGACGTTGCAGGTCATGACCCGCGTTTTGAGGAAGACACCCGTGCCAATGACGTTAGCTACGTTGACGGCGATGCCCGCCCATAATCCCAAACCGCGATTGAGCCCGGACATGGCGAGTTAGAACCGCAAGCCGAGCTTGGTCGACGCTCCGAGCGCATCGCCAGTCTTGTCGACTTCGATAGAAAGACTGCCGATCACGAGCCCGAACTGTAATCCAGCGAAAACGCGATCCAGTGTCGGTGACAAATTCTGCAATGTGACAGCGGCTGCCGAGTTCGGCGTGACATCTCCCCAGACGCGACCAACACCCGCGTAGGGAGTGAACGCGAACAAACCCTTGGAGACAACGAGCTCGACACTGCGCGTTTCGAGTGCCAGCTGCTCGACGCCAGAGAGACGCGTAATGCCACCACGCAAGGCGACCGCAGGCAACACGGGGTTGCCGGCCATCAGTGCGTACTGCACTTGGCCACCGTAGACCAAAATATTGCTGCCTGGCACCGCTGCGACGAACGCACCGAGATCGACATCGAACGGCAGACCCTTCGATAGCGACACCTTCGGGATGGGCAAATACTCAGTGGTGCTTCCCGTCGCGACACCCCAAGATTCCGCGTTCTCGAGTCGAATCAGTGACACGCCGAGACCAAGGTCAAAACCGAGAACGCCCAGTGGCTCTGCGGATGAGCTCGACTTGTAACTGAGAGCTGCCACGAGATCATCGGCAAACGCCTCGAACTGACTCGGCGAAAGCCGATCGATAGCATCGATGTCGTCGGCATGAGCCAGTGCACTCGTCCATACGATCAGTAATGTCGCGAAGATCAGGCGTAATTTCTTCATCGACGCGGCGCTCCTTTGCGCATGGGTTTCAGTTGCTCGCAAAGAGCGGGCACGGCATCGATCGCCGTGGGCCCCATGCGGGTTAGGCGAATATCGACGAAATTAATCAACTGCCGCGCAGCTACCGCCGTCACCGCTGGAAACTGGCTCCAGCGTTCACGCCAATCACGCGACGTGATGGGCGGCGCGCCCATCAAGATGACGTCCGGATTGCGCTTCTTGATTTCTTCGAACTCGACGATCGGCGCTGGGAAGTCGATGTCGTCGAAAATGTTACGCGCACCGCAACGCAAGATTGCATCGTTCATCAGATGTCGGCTGCCTACGGTGTAAAGCGGTACGTCCCACATCATGAAGAACAGCTCTGGAGTCGTCTCAGCCACCTTCACAGCCGGTTGTTTTGGTAGCGCAGCGATGCGCCCCTCAATTTGTTTTGCCGCCACCTCTGCCACCGACTCAGTGCCAGCCAGTTGGCCGAGTCGTCGGATCGAGCGCGGCATATCGTCGAAATTTCTCAAACTCACCTGATAAATCGGTAAGCGTAATTTCTGCAGACTCTCAAGAACGAGTTCATGGGTCATGTCACGCCAGATCACGATCACGTCCGGCTTGAGCGCTTGTAACCGCGCATATTTGAGGGCATTGGCATCTCCGAGTCGCTCGATTTTCTTGGCGTCCTCCGGCGCATCGGCACCGATGACCGTGCCAACAACCCGATCTCCAGCGCCTGCTGCAAACAGCAGCTCCGTCGCACCCGGCGATAAACTCACGATACGAGCTGGCTTTTTAGTCAACGATATTGTTTTGCCGGCATCGTCGATTATGGTGACCGCAGGCGATTGGGCAAGACCCGAGCTCGCGAAGAATCCGGCCACGAGCGCCGTCACAAACCATCGCGATAGTAGGTTCATCGAGATGACCTCGTGTTGTTACGCACCGCACAATCGGCACAGCTGCTCTGATCGACGTACCGTGCCAGCCAAGTGATACGCCCACCCCAGCGGTTCGCGACCCAACTTCGAAATGACTTAGGTGCGAGCGACCAAAATACATATAACGCAGCGGCGCTGACGGCGACGATCACGATGAGGTTCTGCCACATGCGACTCAAGCTCCCATCAAAATCAGAGTGAGCCGATAGGTCACGAACGCCGCCACGTAAGCCAGCGCGAAAAGATAAGTCGCCATCATCAAAGGATGACGCCAACCGCCCGTCTCGCGCTTGACCACGGCCAAGGTCGCAAGGCACTGCGGTGCAAACACGTACCAAGCCAACAACGCTAATGCCGTCGCCAAGCTCCACTCTGCCGAGATCGTGGTGGCAAGCGCCCCGGTGACCGCCTCTTCACTACCGGAGAGAGCGTAGACCGTACCGAGAGCGCCAACGGCGATTTCGCGCGCTGCCAAACCCGGCACCAACGCAATCGCGATCTGCCAATTGAAGCCGATGGGTTCGAGCACGACGGCGAGCGCCTTGCCGATCTGACCGGCAAAACTGTATTCGATTGCCGGCGCGGTAGCCCCTGGCGGCGGGGCCGGGTAAGTCGATAGAAACCACAACAAAACGACCATGGCGAGAATGATGCCGCCGACGCGCTCGAGAAAGATGCGCGTTCGATCATAGAGACCCACGAGCAAATTTAGTGGATTCGGCCATTGGTAATCCGGTAGCTCCAGCATCAGCAGGTGTTGGTCGCTCGCGCCTTGCCAACGCTTGATCACGTAAGCAACGAGCAGTGCAGAGATGATGCCCGTGAAATACAGAGCAAACAGTACGAGACCCTGCAGATTGAAGATGCCAACGTCGCGATCAGGGATGAACGCTGCGATCAAAAGAGCATAAACAGGCAAACGTGCGGAACAAGTCATCAAAGGCGCAACCATGATCGTTGCGATGCGATCGCGAATGCTCGGAATGGTGCGAGTCGCCATGATCCCGGGAATAGCGCAAGCAAACGACGAGAGCAGCGGAATGAAGGCGCGACCCGATAGGCCCACGCTACCCATGAGTCGATCGAGTAAATAGGCCGCGCGCGGCAGGTAGCCACTGTCCTCGAGCACGAGGATGAAGGCAAACAGAATCAAGATCTGCGGCAGAAAGATCACGACGCTGCCTAGGCCGGCAATGACGCCGTCGATGAGCAAACTGCGCAAAGCCCCGTCAGGCATCTGCGTTGCCAGCAGCTCGCCGAGTCTCGCGACGCCGGCATCGATCAAATCCATCGGCAAACTCGCCCAGCTGAACACGGCTTGAAACACGAGAAACAGGATGACTGCCAAAGACAACATCCCAAAGATGGGATGCAGCAGCAGCCGATCAGCGGCAGCGACCATGGCGCTACGCACAGGCTCGCGATGCTGGGCGAGCTCCAAAAGTCGTGCGACCTCGCGATGCGCCGTGATCACGTCTTCGGCCGTTGGCTCCTGCCACTCAAGCGCGGCTGATGCCGCCCAGTCGCGCTGCTCAAGCGCTCTGACCACGCTGTCCGCTCCACCCGGCCGGGTCGCCACCGTCTCAACGACCGGGATCCCGAGCGCGCGCGCTAGCGCTGCAAGATCCAGCTGAAATCCTCGGCGTCTTGCGATGTCGCTGCGATTGATCGCCAGAATCATGGGCAATCCGAGACGACGCGCCTCAAGCGCCAGACGCAAGGAAAGCGACAGGTGCATCGCATCGGCCACGAGCACGATCAACTCGGGACGTGGCTCGCCAGATAGACGACCGAGGGCGACATCGCGCGTGATCGCCTCATCGAGTGTCGTCGGCTTGAAGCTGTAAAGACCGGGCAAATCGAGCAACTGATGACGCTCGCCCTTTGCATCAGAGAAAACGCCTTCCTTGCGCTCAACCGTGACGCCCGGATAGTTGGCCACCTTCTGGCGACTGCCAGTCAAACGGTTGAACAAAGCCGTCTTACCGCAGTTCGGCAAGCCGATCAGAGCCACTCTCATCGCACCATCACCAAATCGGCTTCTTGTCGGCGCAAGGCGAAGGTCGACCCGCCGATACGCACTGCGAGCGGATCCTGCCCCGGCCACATGACGGCAACCACCTCGACGGCCGCCCCTTCGATGCAGCCGATCTCCAACAAGCGACGTGAGAGTACGGCCGAATCGGTGATGACCTCGACGACCGAGCGCTCGCCAAGCGGCAAGGCCGACAGCGGGCGCAGCGACGGTGACAGATTCTCATTCACAACGAGCGAGTATAAGGGCCATGCGGTACCCTTGCCCCCATGGACGGAAGCGGCGGTGGCAACAACCCTCAAGTGAATGTATACGGCGAACCGCTCGCGTCATGCAGTCTCGCGCCCAAGACGGGTTGGTTCCGCAGCGGCTGCTGTGAAACCGAGTCTCGGGATACCGGGTCGCACACCGTCTGCGCAGTCATGACCGCCGAGTTTCTCGAATTTTCGCGCTCGCGCGGCAACGATCTTTCCACGCCCCAGCCGGCTTACGGCTTCCCCGGCCTGAAGCCTGGTGATCGCTGGTGTCTGTGCGCCGCTCGCTGGCAGGAAGCCTTGCAGGCGGGCAAGGCACCGAAGGTTTTGTTGAAGGCCACCCATCGGCGGGCCCTCGAGCTCATCGCACTCGCCGATCTCAAAGCCCACGCCATCGATCTTGTCTGAGTCCTCACGCCGAGACGCGGCCCTGCGCGGAGCGCGGGAGCTGCTGCCGCTCAGCCCCGGCATCTTCGCCTGGGGTTTGGTCACCGGCGTTGCCATGGTCAAGTCGGGTCTGAGCACCCTCGATGCGACGATCCTGAGCCTACTCGCCTACGCCGGCAGCGCTCAGTTGGCGGCAATGCCGCTGATCGCGACCCTCGCCCCCCTCTGGCTCGTGACGCTGACGGCAATCATCGTGAACCTGCGGTTCGTGGTGTACACGGCGCTGCTGCGCCCGCACTTCACCCACCTAACGGCGGGCCGACGCCTGTGGCTCGGCTACATCGTCGGCGACATCATGTTCGTGCGGTTCACGAGCCTGCTCCAGCAGGAGCCGAATCATCCGCACAAGGTCGCCTATTACACGGGCGGTGCGCTCGCCAACTGGGTCATCTGGCAGGTGTCCTCCCTGATCGGCATCTTCGCCGCCTCTGCCATCCCGGCCAGTTGGGGACTCGAACTCGCCGGCACCCTCGCCCTCGTGGCGCTGCTCGTCCCGCTCTGCCGCCAGTGGCCAGCGCTCGCCGGAGCGGTCGCGGCGGCGGTTGTCGCCGTGCTCGCACACTCTCTACCGCTGCGTCTCGGATTGCTCTGTGGCGTGGTCGTCGGCATCGCGGTCGCACTCGTCGTCGACCACCAATCGAGGGATCGTCAGTCGAGGCCGAGTGACACCTCGGAAAGAACATCCTCATGACGGACCTGTTCGACACCATAGACCCGTATGTCTGGCTTGCGATCCTCGGGGTCACCGCCGCGACGTTCATCACTCGCTCGAGCTTGTTCGTGCTCGGCGCGCGGGTTCAGTTCCCCCCGGTGGTCGAGGCAGCGCTGCGATTTGCGCCTGCCTGCGCCCTCGCAGCGATCGTCGCCGCCGATCTCGCCTTCGTTGAGGGGCACCTCAAAATCGAGGCTAGTAATCATAAATTGATTGCTGGGTGCATCGGTATCGGCATTTTTTCGCTTACTCGTAGCATTATTGGAACAATCGCGGGTGGCATGATCGCGTTTTGGCTGCTGCATTTCTGGCTGCCCATGCTCGCTTGAAACAATGATCCAAAGATAAAACGCCCGTATATTCATTGACAAAATGTCAATGTAGCGGCAGATTTGCCGCATGAGCTACCTCGCCGAACGCCGTCTCGAAGAAAAGGAACGCCGCCGACTCGAGATCCTAGAGGCCGCGGCGGAAGTTGCTGGAGTCGTGGGTTTCGAAGCCATGACGATGGAGCAGGTCGCCCGCAAGGCTCGTCTGTCGCGCGCCCTCGTCTACGTCTATTTCAAGGACAAGCACGACCTGCTGATCGGCCTGTGCATCCGGGCACTCGAGGTGTTGCGTGAGCGGTTCACGGCGGCGGTCGCTGCAGAGACCCAGGGCTACAAACAAGTTGAAGCCTGCGGTCGAGCCTACGTCCGCTTTGCCTCCGACCACCCCACCCTGTTCGATGCGCTGGCGCAGGTCGAAGCCCACACACCGATCGCCGACGACCCCTCGCTCGATATCTCACTGAAGGCAGGCGATGAGCTGCAAAGCATCCTCGTCGAGGCCATCGAACGTGGCAAAGCCGATGGCTCCATCCGCCCGGATGCCGGTCCGTCGGCACTGCTCGGTCTAACCCTCTGGGGTCTGATGCACGGGGTGTTGCAGCTCACCCAACACAAGTCGGGCAGTCTCGAGTCAGCCGGGGTGAGTCAGGTCGAACTCATCGAGCAAGGCTTCGTCTTTGCAGCGCGGGCTATCGCGAGCTCGTCGGCGCTTCGATCATGAGGGATCCCCTGATCAGGGCCTGGGTAGGACCCGCCTCTAGCCTCTGCGTCGCACTGCTCATTGCTATGCCCGGTAGCGCCGGCGCGGCGACGGGTTTGATCGCAGGGCCAACTTTCGAGGCGGCAGCGACGCTACCAGCCCGGACTGAGCGGACCGTCGCCGAGGTGCTGGATGCCTACGTGGCCGAAGCCCTGCGCTCGAACCTGGCGCTGCAAGCGGCTGGCCTCGAAGTTGAGCGCAGCCAAGCTTTGCTCGATGCCGCTCGGGCGCGCTTCTTTCCAGAAGCCAACCTGAGTGCCCGCTATACCCGTGCCGAAGGCGGCCGCGAGGTATCGCTGCCGCTCGGAGCCGCCTTCAACCCGGTCTATGCGACCCTGAATGAACTGTTGCTCGCCGACGGCAAGGCGCCGCGCTTCGGCAGCATCGAGGACCCACGCTTCCTATTGCAGCGGGAACGGGAGCAAGACTCGCGAATTAGCCTCCGCCAGCCCCTGTTCGCCCCAGCCATCCCGGCAGCCGTACGTGCGCAGCGAGCCGTGATGGAAGCGACAAGCTACGCGAGGCTCGCCCTCGAGCAGCGTCTACGGCGGGATGTGTCGGTCGGATACCTCGACTGGCTACGCGCGAGCCGCGGTAGCGACATCGTTACCGCCAGTCGCGCCTTGTTGCAGGAGAATCTGCGCATCAACGAGTCGCTGTTTCGTAACGGTACGATCACCGAGGATCAGGTGCTGCGTGCCCGCGCCGAATTGCTCGCCGTCGAACAGCAACTAACCGAAACCCGCCAACTGCGAGATCAAGCACGTAGCTATCTGAATTTTTTGTTGAACCGACCGCTCGACACCGCGCTCGACGATGCCGTCATCGACGGTGAACTCGCGCGAACTGCGCGCGATCTCGAACAACTGCGTTCTCTCGCTCTCACGCAACGACCCGATGTCGGTCAATTTGAGGGCAACGTCAAATCGGTGGAGTCGCGCCTAGCGATCGCCCGAGCAGCAAGGCTCCCCTCACTCGGTCTCGCCGTTGATGGCGGCACTCAGGGCGAGAAATACGAATTCGGGCGCGGCCGTAATTACGCCACGGTCTCGCTGCTGCTGAATTGGACCCTGTTCGATGGCGGCGCGCGTCGTGCCGAAGAGCGCGAAGCCAAGCTCGCTCTGCGCCAAATTGAAACGCAGCGACTGCAGCTCGCACAACAAATCGCACTCGAAGTACAACAGGCGCTCGATCGACTGCAGACGAGCGAGGCCTCACTGCAAGTTGCTGAAGCGCGCGCCGCTGCCGCCCGCGCCGCCTTTCGCATCGCGGGTCGTAAACGCGACGAAGGCGTGATCAGTCAAGTCGAGTTTTTGGATGCGCGTACCAGCCTCACCGCCGCCGAGTTGAATCTGAATGCCGTGCGCTTCGAGTTACTCGCACGACAAGCCGACCTCGATTACGCCACTGGAGCCCCTCGCTCGTGAAACATCTGACACTGTTAATGTTCGTTCTGCTCTTGAGTGCCTGTGGCGTTGCGCCATCGGACCCCACCGCCGATCAGGGCACACCGGTGCGTACAGGCAGCGCGTCGAGCGGACCTGCCATCGCCAGCCTCAAGACCAATGGCATCGTTGCGGCACGCGACGAGACACGTCTCTCGTTTAAGACGGGCGGCATCATCCGTCGGATCACGGTGCAAGAGGGACAGCTCGTCAAACAAGGCCAGCTTCTCGCGGAGCTCGAGCTCACCGAAATCAACGCGCAGTTTCAGCAAGCTAAGCAAGTGGCCGACAAGGCGGCTCGCGATCTGGAGCGCGGCGAACGTTTGCATGCGGATCAGGTGATCAGTCTAGAAGCCCTACAAAATCTGCGTACGCAGGCAGCCGTCACAAACGCGGCGCGCGATGCAGCTCGATTCAATCTCGGTCAATCGACCATCGTGGCACCCCGCGACGGCGTGATCCTGCGTCAATTGGCCGAGGAGCGCGAACTCGTTCCCCCAGGGCAGCCCATCATCGTGCTCGGCAGCAGCGAGCGCGGGCATGTTGTTCGCGCCGCAGTCTCGGATCGTGACCTCGTCCGCATCAATGTGGGCGATCGAGCAGAGATTCGTCTCGATGCGTATCCCGGGCGAGTTTTCACGGGCAAGGTGCACGAGGTGTCGGCTGCCGCAGATCCGCGTAACGGCCTGTTCCCGATCGAAGTGCATTTCGAGGTTCCCGCTGATACCAAATTGGCGACCGGCTTCGTCGCCAAGTTGCAAGTCACACCGGCAGCCGCGACTGCTTCGAACTTAACTTATATCCCTATCGCCGCTCTCGTCGAAGGCGACGGAAATATTGCTCAAGTTTTCGTCGTGGACGGCGCAGTGGCAAGAAAACGCCAAGTCCAAGTCGCGTTCATCGATGGCGATACGGTCGCGCTCGCTAGCGGACTCGCCATCGGCACTGTTCTCGTCACCGAAGGCGCTCTCTATCTCGTCGATGGCGAACGCATCAGCCCCATCACGACCGAAGCCAACTAGGGGCGCGCTGTGTCGATACTCGAGTTTCCGATCAAGCGCTATCAGTTCACTCTGGTGGCCTTTCTTTGCCTCGTGGCGATGGGCATTTACGCGTTCATTTCCGTGCCACGCGAAGAAGACCCCTCATTTCGCATCTCGGGTTTCGACATCGCCGCGATCATGCCGGGTGCAGACCCACAGGATCTGGAGCGTCTCGTAGCCAAGCCTCTCGAAGATCGACTATCTGAACTAGACGATGTTCGACAACTCGAAACGGTGATCGCCGATGGCGTGTCGTTCACCATCGTCGAGTTCGAGGCCTATGCCGACGCAGACAAGAAATATGACGAGGTCTTGCGTGAGGTCAACGCGCTGCGACCCAATCTGCCTGCTGAACTTCGACAAATCAGCATCCGCAAGTTCAGCCCAGGACTCGTCAATATCGTTCAATACGCATTGGTCTCGGCGGAGGCTCCCTACCGCGAACTCGAAGACCATGCGCGCGCACTAAAAGACGTATTGAAAGGCGTACCGGGTATTCGCACCTCCGAAAGCTGGGCCTATCCGCCACGCGAGTTGCGGATCGAAGTGAATATGGAGCGTCTAGCCGATCTCAAGCTAAATGCGGCCCGAATCATCCAAGCGCTCGATAGCGAAAACGCGAACATCCCTGCCGGTATCATCGATGTCGGTTCGCGCAGCTTTACCGTCAAGAGCACCGGATCGTACGAGAATCTCGAACAGGTACGCGACACGGTCGTCGCCTCTGATGGCGGTCGTATCGTGCGAGTGCGCGATATCGCAGAGGTGCGTTGGGCCGAGGGTCAGTGGGGTCATGTCGGTCGATATAACGGTCAGCGCGCCGTATTCGTCACGGCCAACATGAAAGAAGGCCAGAACATCCTGCAGGTTCGCAGGGCACTTGGCGACGCCGTTGCACGCTACGAATCTGGTTTGCCCAAGCGAGTGAAACTGGAGCTCGGCTTCGACCAATCGCGCAACGTCGAATCTCGACTCAACCGTCTTTATATCGACTTCAGTATCGCCATCGCCCTCGTGCTGATTACCTTGCTGCCACTCGGCCTGCACGCAGCCGGTATCGTGATGATCTCGATCCCGCTGTCGCTCGCTTTCGGCATCGCGGTGCTGCACTTTCTCGGCTACTCACTCAACCAACTGTCGATCGCAGGCTTTGTGGTAGCGCTCGGCCTGTTGGTCGACGACTCGATCGTGGCGGTCGAAAACATCGCGAGGCACCTGCGCCTTGGTTATGACCGTACTCGCGCCGCCATTCTCGGTACGCGGCAGATCTTTCTGGCGATTCTCGGCTGCACGGCTACGCTGATCTTCGCCTTTCTGCCACTGATGGCGCTGCCCGGTACAGCAGGTAAATTCATTCGTGTACTGCCCACAGCTGTCGTCGCGACGGTCGTTGGCTCGTTGCTGATTGCACTGTTCATCATTCCTTTCCTCGCCTCGCGCATGCTGCGTGACGAGGATGCTGGTCACTCGAATCGCCTGCTGCAGCGCATCATGGATGCGATCCATCGATATTACCGACCCGCGCTGCATTACTGCCTCGCCAGACCCAAAGCGACGGTAGTCGCCGCCATCGGCGGTTCTTTGTTGCTCTCGTTCCTGCTCGTACCGGTACTCGGATCGAGCTTATTTCCGAAAGCCGATACACCGCAATTTCTGGTACAGGTCGATACGCCAACGGGTACGAGCCTCGCTGAAACCGATCGCGCTCTGCGCTTCGTCGAAGGGGAACTCGAAAAGCTGCCCGGTGTGCAGTCCGTCTTTACCAATCTCGGTCGTGGTAACCCGCAGATCTACTACAACCACATTCAGCGCAACGAGTCGGCAGGCTATGGCGAGATCTTCGTCACGCTCGAGTCGTACAACACGAGAAAAACACCCGAGCTACTGGACAACTTGCGCACCCGACTCGATCAGTACCCGGGCGCACGGATTTCGGTCAAAGAATTCATCAACGGTCCGCCGGTCTCGGCACCGATTGCCATCCGTATCGTGGGGCCGGATTTGCAGGTACTCGATCAACTTGCGCGCGAAGTCGAATCCTTGATCGAGAAAACACCCGGAACCCGTGATGTACGAAATCCACTGAAGTTTCCGCGGACTAATATTGCTCTACAAGCGGACACTCAGAAAGCCGCTTTGCTCGGCATTCCGGCGGTCGAAATCGATCGCGCTGCACGTCTGGCCATCTCGGGCTTGCCCGCTGGCACTTTCAAGGACGACGATGGCGAACAGTATCCGATCGTGGTCAGAACGCCGCTAGATCGACGAGCTGACTACGAGGCGCTGGAATCCGCCCGCGCGATGTCGGTCACCGGTGAGCTTGTGCCGCTTGACCAAATTTCATCGGTCGAGTTCGAGCCGGCTCCCGTGTTGATCTCGCGTTATCTAAGAGAGCGAGCAGTGACGGTGAATGCCGAGGTGTCGCGTGGAGAAAACATCGCGAAGATCACCGATGATGTGGTGCGCCAACTCGACAAACTCGAGTGGCCGCGCGGTTATCGATATGTACTCGGTGGCGACGCCGAAGCCGGCGCAGACGCTTTCGGCGGTATCGGCACCGCCATCATCGTCGCCATATTCGGTATCTTTGCCATTCTAGTGCTTGAGTTCGGTAGCTTCCGATCGACTCTGATCGTGTTGACCGTGGTACCACTTGGTGTATTTGGCGGCATGTTGATGCTGCTCATCACCAATAACGACATTTCGTTCACGGCTGCCATCGGTTTCATCGCCTTGATTGGCATCGAGATCAAAAACTCGATCCTATTGGTCGACTTCACCAATCAATTGCGCGAAGAAGGTGTGCCACTCGATGAGGCCATCGAGCAAGCCGGCGAGATTCGCTTTCTGCCTATCTTACTGACGTCGGCGACGGCGATCGGTGGCCTGCTGCCGCTCGCCGTACAGAACATCGGGCTCTATTCGCCGATGGCCTGGGTGATCATCGGTGGTTTGATCACCTCGACACTACTTGCGCGACTCGTCACGCCGGTGATGTACAAGTTGATCCCACCTGCCGGGCATGAGCCGAAGAATCTCGCACGGGGTAATCAACCGGACGCATCCGGGGCGCTACTCTAAACGCCCTCCAGTTCCCAAGTCACGAGCGGCGCCCCGCGACGGATCCAAAAGCCCGCGCCGATCTGCCGAAAGTGGCGTCGCAGACGTGTGCGATACCACTCGGCGGTGCGCATCGTGACAGCGGGGTCGGTGCGACGCTGATCGGCATTCTCGCGCCAGTCTCGGCGCGTCAATGCGCTGAAAAATAAGACACCGCGACAAAGATTCGCGAAATTCCGCATCGCCTTCGCTGCAGATGCATCGTCGAGGTATTGCAGTACGTCGTAGCAGACGACCAAATCAAAGGGCTGGCGCGGTCGATAATCCGCGATACTGCCATTCAGCCAGCCGTATTTTTGGCAGAGATACTCGCTGTATTCCAAACCGACATAAGTCGCACCGGGCAATGCACGCAATAAAGCGGTTCGCATCAGGCCAAGACCGCAACCGGCATCAAGCACGCTCCCGACCGGGCAATCGATGTGCTTAACATAGGCCGCGATCAAGTTGGCGCGCGCCGTCATCTCGGCCTGAGAGGTGACGGAGCTGCGCGCGTTGCGATAAAAACGCTGGTAGTAATCGCGCCCGAAGCGTTCCGTCGTCAAACAATGCCCGCCAATTTACGCGCGATCGCGGCAACCTGTTCGGGATCGGCCTTCGATACCTCCGGATACTCCGTGAATCGCTCCGGAATTTTGATCGTCGCGTCGATACCCATCTGATCCGAACGGAAGGCGCCGAACTGCGCCGACTTCTCGCAAGAGGGATCAAGAATCATGGGAATGCCATCAGGCTGAATGATGGAATCTTTGACTGGCTGCCAACGGGTCATCATCGCCCATTCGACTTGCTTGAGATCGTATGGGTCGACATCGGGCCCAACGACGATCACCAGTTTGGCCGTGCGCCCCCAGCGACCGGCAGAGCCCCACACGGCATGGATCACATACTTACCGAAGTTCGGATGGGGCTTTTGCCAGCCATCAACCGACAGTTGCACTACGTAGCACATGTTCGGCGTGACGGCGACGTCATGCACCTCGGGAATCTTCTTGCGCAGATCGGAGAGCACTTCGCCTTCAACCGGTAATAAGGCGATGTAGTTGTGATCAAAGGGCGGCACCATTTCCATGGTGGCGTGCCAGATCGGATTCTTGCGATAGGAGAGGCACTTGATACGCACCATCGGGAACACCTGGACCCGGTCGTAATAGCCCACCGGGTTCGAGTGCCAGCCGATCGCCTCAAGTTCATCGGTGATGACCTCGCCTTCGAGTACCCACTCGGCATGAGCGGGCACTTCAAGATCAACCGTCTCGCATCGCACCATCTCGACCGGCGAACCGCGCAGACCGCCAGCGAATGCCGTCTCGTCGACGTTGAAGGGTACGCCTGTCGCCGACGCCAAGTGCAGCGCAGGATCGCAAACACCGGCAATCGCTACTTCCAGACGCTTACCCATCTGCGACGCTTTAAAGGTGTGACGACCAATGTCAGAGAATGGGGGATTCCACCAGTAAAACGCGGCAAGATCGCGCTTCGCTCGTTCGGGCGGATAAGTGCCGCCCTGGGGATGTGTCGCATCGAGGAACTGGGTAAAGCGATACCAACCACAATTGCGACCACCGGTTTCCGGATCCTTGGAGAACGTCATGGCATTGGTGATGTAGGCGGGCCCTTCTTTGCCAAACCAGACATGCGGTAACTGTTTATCGAGCGAAACATCATCGCCTTTGATGATCACGTCTTTGCAAGGCGCTTTCGATTTATCGATCACTACCGGCGCATGCCAACGCGCGGGATCTGCGAGCACATCGGCGTGATACAGCTTGGCCTCACGCCAATCGCGAAAGCCGATGGTCATCGCCGTACGCTCACGGGTACCGAAGGGATTGAAGAGAATCGGGATGCCTTTGGTGTTTACGGCATCGACATTGTTGAGCATCAAGGCCGGACCGTCTTTGGCGCAGATGTAGTTCATCAACGACTGCAGCTCGTTGGTCCCCCGGCGCCCATCGAACGGCACGTCGATATGCTTCAGTTGACCCTCTTGCTCGAGTAGCGCGAGATATTCGCGCATGTCCTTGAACGCCATGATGACCCCTCTTGAATTGATCCCCTAGCGGCGAGCCTACCGCCCAGCGACCATCCTGCACCAGCCCAAGCTGCGCTACCGACTCGCCATGTCCCTAGGTCGGACAGACCAGGCCGTGCCACCGCCACGGCGGCGGCTCACACCGCATGATCACGTACTCGAATCATCCGCAGGAGTACGCCCCATGTCCGAATCCACCCGTAAAGTTGCCATCGTCACCGGATCGGCCACGGGGGTCGGCGCCGCGGCAGCGATCATGTTGGCCGAGCGCGGCTGTAATGTCGTCATCAACTACACCCGCAGTGAAGCCGAGGCGCTCGAGACCGCAAAGCAGTGCGAGGCCAAAGGTGCCGAGACGATCGTCTTTCAAGGCGATGTGGCCGATGATGTCGCCTGCCAAAGTATGGCGGCCGCTGCCATCGAAAAGTGGGGGCGCATCGACTACCTGATCAATAACGCAGCCAAGACCAAATTCAATCCCTATGAAAATCTCGACGGACTGTCGGCAGACGACTTTCTCGCGATCTACAAGGTGAATGTCGTTGGCGCTTATCAGATGGTTCGGGCCGTCACGCCGCAGATGAAGAAACAAGGACGCGGCGCTATCGTCAACAATTCATCCATCGGTGGCGTCACGGGCATCGCCTCATCGATGGCTTATGCGGCGAGCAAAGCGGCTCTCAATATGATGACGCAATCGCTCTCGCTCGTACTGGGCCCCGAAATTCGTATCAATGCCATTGCACCGGGCGCGATCCAGACTCGTTGGCTGCAAGGCGGCATGACGCCTGAGCAATATCAGGACTTCCTGGTGAATGCCGCAGCGATGGTCCCGCTCAAGACGGTACCGACGGCAGAGCAGATCGCCGAAGCTCTCGTCTGGTTTCTCGAAGGCGCGAGCGTCGTTACCGGTGAAGTGCTGATGGTAGACGCGGGCCTGCATTGCGGCCGCCTGCCGCCATCATCAAGCAACAAAGCAAGCTGGGATAATAAGAAGTAGCGCTAGGCCGAGATCTGTCAGACAAACTTGTGATTGAGCGGTACGCGCCGCAATTCTTTGAATACGTCTTCGAGAAATCGCGCTCGCTCGTCTTTAAGCCGGGACGTCAAGACGGCGTCGGAAACATGGCGCTCGATCTCGTCGTGAGCGACGATACCTTTACTCTCGAGCAATGCTTCGAGCGTTAATCGACGCTCGCGCTCGACCCACACCTGCGCTGCCAACTCGAGCAACATACGCACGGTGGCATCCTGAATCGGATCCTGTAGATAAACCGGATCATCGCCGACGATGGGTGTGCCACCCTCAGGAGTCTGCGTCCGATCAGACACGAGTCGCAAACCAATGCTGCATGTAGCCCGTACCACCCGCGCGCTTAGCGAGCGGTGCTGCGGCCACCTCGAAACCATTCGCTACCAAAATATCACCGAGATGGCAGTCGCAGAAATCCTGCGAATACGGCTCGCCGTTATGGCGAGCATCGAACCATCGATGATATCGCTGATAAGGCGACTTACCTTCCGTGCCGGTGAAATCATAGATCGCAAAGATGCCACCACGACGGGTGACTCTGGCGGCCTCACGTACCGTCTCATGAATGATACGCAGCGGCAATTCGTGAAACAGGATAAATGCGAAGGTCACATCGAAGTGGGCGTCCGGAAAGCCCGTGCGCTCAACGAGTCGTTGCGCGAAATTGACGGCATCACCCTGCATCGCCGCGCGCCGATGTGCCACACGCAACATCGGCGCCGAATGATCGATACCCCAGACTTCGGCCTCGGGGTAGCGACGGTGAAATGCCGTACTGCTCTGCCCGATCGAACAGGCGAGATCAAGAATCCGGTTGACTTTACCGTCACTCGGCGCCGGCACAGTACCGACTAACTTGGCGTGCAATTCGTCTTTATCGTTATCACCACGGAAAAATACTTTCGTTCCGTAGTGATAAAGAAAGCCCGATAGCTCGTCCTTGTAATAACCGGCTGGCTGCAAATGGAAATGCACGTTGGTGTAAGTCGGATGCTCGAATGCCGGGTCGAGCAGCAAGCGACCAGGGCCACGCTCATCCCACTTCGAAAGCTCAGCCGTCAGTTGTGCGCGCTGCTCATCGAAGCTACGTTCGATCGCATGCCATTTCATTTCCTGCTGGCTACGCGCTAGCCGATCTCGCAAGCGACCGAGCGGCGAAGCGTGGACGAACTCGCGAATCTCCTCGACATCGCCCCAAGGACGACCGCGACTCGACGCACTCTGCTCGAGTGCGCTGTTTAATCGCTCCTCGAAATCGGCGCCTTTACCCAAAATGAATTCGCGCAGCCCCTCGACGAAGTCGAGATAGGCAGCGTCAGATCGCCGCGCAAGCGGCGGCAAAGTTTCAGGGGTGGTGCTCATATCGGTTGTGTGACCGGATTATAAGCGAAGAGACCCAACCCCTCGTCCGCAGCCTTGCCTTTGGTGCGCTCTTTGTAAGTATCGGCATCAGGCGCGTGGAACATCTTGCCGGCCCGCCGCGACTCCTGAACGACGAAGGCCGCTCGCTCACGGCGACCGGCCTCGTAACGTACATACGCTTCTTCGATGGAATCAGACTCGACGAAAGCCCGTGCAAGCACCACGGCGTCTTCGATCGCGAGCACTGCGCCATGCCCGAGGAACGGGAGTACCGGATGGGCGGCATCTCCCAATAGGGTCACGCGCCCCTCGGACCATCGGTTCAAAGGCTCGCGGTCAAAGAGGCCCCATTTAAACAATTGATCAGGCGGCACCTGCTCCATGAAGCGGGTGACCCACGGCGTCCAACCACGGAACTCTTCCAAAAGCTCTTCAACACTCGATCGAATCGACCAGCCTTCCTCAGCCCACTCTTTACGCTCGGCGAATGCGACGAAGTTCAGCAGCTGTCGATTACGTACCGGATATCGATTCACGAGATGCCCAGGTCCCACGAACACGCCGGAAGCCGGCTGCAAAATTTCTTGTGGCACACGTGCCATCGGGACTAGGCCACGCCAAGCTATATAGCCCGTGTACTGCGGCTCAAGTGCCCCAAAAATTTGATGACGGACGATCGAGCGTGACCCGTCGGCGCCAATCAGCGCATCGAAACGACGTCGAGTGCCATCGACAAAATCGACCGTGACACCCGCACTCGTCGGTTCGATCGCAACACAACGCCGATCGAGTTCGATGGCAGCCGAATCATGACGCCGGACTTCAACCGCCAAGGCGTCGTGCAGATCGGCACGATGGATGAGGTAGTAGCGCTCTCCATACAGTTCTTGTAAGCGCGCGCCGCGATTGATCCATACGAGCGGACGAGCGTCCTGGTAGTGGCGAACGCACTGATCTTCCGGATGGTAGGCCTTCTCTGCCAACGTCTGATGTAGGCCGAGATGATTGAGTGCATGTGCCGCCGTCGGACTCAATGAAAGACCCGCGCCTACTTCGGCTAGATGGGGGGCTTGCTCGAGTACGACCGGCTTGAAGCCCGCGCGTTGCAATGCCAACGCGACGGACAAACCGCCTATTCCGCCACCCACGATGCCGATACTTGCTGCTTTCACGATGGGTATTCAGCCTGAGCACTCGCTCGCACCAAAGAACCATGGCACCCTCGTCCAGACTGCGGACAAGTCTGGCCACGAGGCGGTAAAATGGCCCGTGCCTGCCAAAAACATCCACGGGAATACCCCGAAAATCGGTTTCGTCAGTCTCGGCTGCCCCAAAGCACTCGTCGACTCCGAACGTATCCTCACTCAACTGCGTGCCGAAGGTTATGTCGTCGCGCCTGATTACGAATCGGCGGATCTCGTGGTCGTCAACACCTGCGGCTTCATCGATTCAGCCATCGACGAATCGCTCGATGCCATCGGTGAAGCACTCGAACAGAATGGCAAGGTGGTCGTCACCGGCTGTCTCGGCGCCAACCCGCAACGTATTCTCGAGAAACATCCGAGCGTTCTCAAGGTCACAGGACCTCACGCCTACGACGATGTGCTCTCAGCAGTGCATGAACATCTGCCACCGCTGCATGATCCTTTCGTCGATCTAGTCCCTGCGCAAGGTGTTCGTCTAACCCCGAAGCATTATGCGTATCTCAAGATTTCCGAGGGCTGCAATAACAAATGCAGTTTCTGCATCATCCCGGATCTGCGCGGCAAGCTCGCAAGTCGTCGCATAGACGAGGTTTTCAGAGAAGCTGAAAAACTGGTTCGCTCCGGCGTCAAAGAATTATTGGTGATTTCACAAGATACGAGCGCCTACGGCTCGGATATCCGATACGCCAAGGCGGACTGGCATGATCGATCTTGGGAAACGCGCTTTCTCGATCTCGCCCAAGGGCTCGGTTCACTCGGCGTGTGGGTACGTATGCATTACGTCTACCCTTATCCGCACGTCGACGATGTCATTTCGCTGATGGCCGAAGGTCGTGTACTACCCTATCTCGATATCCCGTTCCAGCACGGCAGCCCGAGTGTGCTCAAGCGGATGCGTCGCCCCGCCCACGCCGTGAATACACTCGACCGTATTCATGCTTGGCGTCGCGAATGCCCTGATCTGACTTTGCGCAGTACATTCATCGTTGGCTTCCCAGGTGAGACAGAGGCTGAATTCGAAGAATTATTGCAATGGCTCGAAGAGGCACAGCTCGATCGCGTCGGTGCATTCAAATATTCACCCGTCGAAGGCGCGAGAGCCAACGATGCGGGGCCGCATGTGCCGCCCGAAGTCCAAGAGGAAAGGCTCGAGCGCTTCATGCAAGTTGCGCAAGACATCAGTGCGCAGCGGCTCGCAGCACGGATCGGTCGCGAAGAGACGGTTCTGGTCGATGCGATCGAAGGCAACACCGCGATCGCGCGATCGCGTGGCGATGCGCCGGAAATCGACGGTATCGTCCGCGTGGTCCGGGGCGGCCATCTCGTGGTCGGCGATTTCGCCAAAGTTCGAATCACCGCAGCCGATGCCTACGATTTGAAGGCTTCGCCACTGAAGGGTTGATATCCATGAAAATCGTCATCGGTGCATTGCTCTCGGTACTGTCGATCACTTCGGCCCTCGCCGAAACTGTTCTCATCACGGGAACCAACCGAGGCATCGGTCTCGAATTTGTGAAGCAATATGCCGAACGCGGCGCCACCATCATCGCGACCGCTCGACGTCCGAGCGAGGCAAAAGAGCTGCTTGCGCTCGCTGCGCAGCATCCGAAGGTGACGATCGAAGCACTCGATGTCACCGATGTTGCTGCGATTGAGGCGCTCGCACTGAAGTATCGTGGCAAGCCCATCGATATCCTGATCAACAACGCAGGCACGCTGGGCGATGTACCCAAACAATCGATCGGCTCGCTCGATCAGGCCGAGTTTTTGTATGTGATCAACGCCAATACTTATGGCGCTCTGAAAATGGCCGAGGCGTTCAAGCCAAACCTCGCTGCGAGCACGCAAAAGAAAGTATTTGGCATGTCGAGTGGTCTTGGATCCTCTGCCATGGTGACTCGTCGAGGTGGCTTTTATGCCTATCGAGCGAGCAAGGCAGCGCTCAACATCGTGTTTCGCTCACTGGCAGCAGACTGGCGCGATCAAGGCATCATCGTGGGCATCATCGCGCCGGGCATGGTCGAGACCGACTTACTGCGCGCATCCGGCTTTCAAGGGCGCGGTATCACACCAACCGAAAGCGTCGCCGGCATGATCAAAGTCATCGACGGCATGACGCTCGACAATAACGGCGCTGCCATCAATTACGACGGTAAAGTCATCCCTTGGTGAAGCGATAGCCCTCATCGCTGATCGGTAAGCGCCGAATGCGCTGACCACTCGCGCTGAACACGGCATTGCAAACCGCTGGCGCGACTGGCGGAAGTGCGGGCTCACCGAGACCGCTCGGAGCAAAGTCACTCTCGATGAAATGCACATCGATCCGAGGATCGAGCCCCATCCGCAGCAAACGATATCGATCGAAGTTGGTTTGCTGCACTCGGCCATTTCGATAATCGAGTTTTTGATCGAGCATGGCGCTCAAGCCATCGATCACCGAGCCTTGGCACTGCGATTCAGCACCACTCAAATTCACGATTGGACCGACATCACAAACCACGGTGACCGAATGTACCGTGATGGCTTTATCGTCGCTCACACTGACCTCAGCCACCTCGGCCACATGGGCGGTGTGACTAAAATAAAAAGCCAAGCCACGCGCACGCCCCTTAGGTAGCGCGGTGTTCCAGCCGCTTTTCTCAGCGGCGAGTTTCAGCACACCGGCGGCTCGTCCGGTGTGCAGCGTATTGCGATTACCGGGCGTCAGCCAGCGTGGCTCACCCAGAATCTCGAGGAGAAATTCGAGATGATCACGCCCTGCAGCAACAGACAGCTCATGCAGGAAGCTCTGTAACGGAAAAGCGAATACGCTGGCCCCGGGTGCACGCCAGAAGCCTGTGGGAGAACCCCACGGTAATTGGGTTCGCGTATAGCGAAAGTGGGGTATCAGCTGAGAGAAGTCTTCCTGCGCTCGCAAATCACCGCCTAACACGGGCTTCTGACCATCCCGCGTAAAAGTCACGAAGTGCTGCTGCCACGCGCTGGCGCGCCCTTGATTGTCGATGGCCCCGCGTAAACCGATCGTTCCACCGGCTCGCACGAAATCGTGCGTCATGTCATCTTCACGCATCCACTGCAATTTCACAGGACGACCCAAGCGCTGCGCGATCGCAGCCGCTTCGCAAGCGTAATCATTCATCAAGCGACGGCCGAAGCCACCACCCACTCGTACCGGATGAATCGTGACCTTCGACTCGTCGATCTTCAAAGTATTAGCGACGTTCTTCTGGGCACGCTGGGGAGTTTGACTCGGCGGCCATAGCTCATAACCACCTTCGGCGGTCGGGCGCGCTACACAGACCTGCGGCTCGAGTTGTGCATGCGAGACAAACGCATATTGATAAGTTGCCTCGATGCGACGAGATGCGTCAGCAAAGCGCTGCGCGAAATCACCCCGCTCAGCGACAATTTCCGGCCCGTCGATTCCAGCAAGACGCCAAGATTGAGCGCTGGCTGTTGCCCAATCGTCTTTCGCCGCACTAATCTCATTCCATTCAACTCGCAGCTTTCGGCGTGCCTTGAGTGCAGCCCAGGTCGAAGTTGCAACGATCGCCACCCCGGGCTGCAACTCGACCACATCACCATTGCCCTCGAGGATGAAGGCGTCGATTACGCCGGGCTCGCGCCTTAACTCCTCGAGATTCGCGCTTGCGGCCGAGCCACCGACAGCGGGACATTTCACGTAGAGTGCATACGCCATGCCGGGCAGATAGACGTCACTCGCGAACAACTTCTGACCCGTGACAACTCCGCGGTTGTCGACACCGCCGATACGCCGTTTCAACAAACGTCGCTCGCTCGCCGATTTGAGAACCAACTGGTCGAGCGCGGGCACAGGCAAAGCAGCGGCATCCGCAGCCAACTCGCGATACGTCAAACGTCGTTGGGTCGCGGAGTGGTGTACGGCACTATCGCCGCGGGTGACACATTCAGACACCGGTACCTGCCAACGACTCGCAGCAGCGGAAATCAGCATGGCTCGCGCGCTAGCGCCTGCGCGGCGCAACGGCTCCCAGGCGCGGGGAACCGAGGTGGACCCACCGGCAGCCTGCGAACCATAGCGGGCGGCGTCGATGACGGCCTGACGAACCTCGATGTCTTCCCAATCGGCATCAAGTTCCTCGGCGACGATCATCGGCAGTGCTGTTTTGACGCCCTGGCCGATCTCGGGGTTGGGTGCAAACAGGACGATTCCGCTCGCCGAGATCTGCAGGTAACCGTTCGGTACGAAGTCGCGGGGAGCTTCGGCCGCATCCGCATTGACGATCAGCCCTTCCGCTGAGAAAGCGAGTGCTAATACCGTGCCGGTCGCACCGCTGAACTGCAGGAACCGACGTCGGTCAATCGATGTCTGGATCATGACAACCTCGCAAATCTAGTCGCGAACCTGTTGTATTGTGCCATCTCGTAACGAGTTGTCAGCGTTCCGATCTCGTTTCGTCATCGTCTTGCAACGGCCACACGGCATTTTTGGCTGATGCGAGTAGTACTGGTCACGGATGCCTGGGAGCCGCAGACGAATGGCGTCGTTAGCACCCTGCGTCAGACCATAACTGAGATGCAGCGCCTCGGAATTGAGGTTCTGAGAATTTCACCCGAGCATTTCACGACAGTTCCCTGCCCGACTTACCCCGAAATTCGTCTGGCTGTGGTTCCCGGCCCCAAGGTTGGTACGTTACTCAATGAATTCCAGCCTGATGCCATTCATGTCGCTACCGAGGGCACTCTCGGTGTCGCTGCGAGACAGTGGTGTATCGCGCGCAAGCTGCGGTTCACGACCTCGTATCACACGCAGTTCCCGGAGTACGTTCGCGCGCGATGGCCGATTCCGCTGGCTGTTAGCTATAGCTACATGCGTTGGTTCCATGATGCTGCAGCCCACACCATGGTTTCGACCCGTGAAATGCAATCGATGCTGGAGCGGTGCGGTTTTCGTAATCTCAAACGTTGGGGTCGCGGCGTTGATACCGAGCTATTCAGACCATCGGATGACGCGACTGTTTCGACCGTTCCGCTATTCGCATACCTCGGTCGAGTCTCGATCGAAAAAAACGTGGAGGCGTTCCTGACATTAGATCTACCTGGCCGAAAGCTCGTCATCGGTGACGGGCCTGCTCGTGAATCACTCCAACAACGATTTCCGGAAGTCCGATTCACTGGGGTGCTGAAAGGCCAAGCGCTTGTATCTGAGTTGAACCGAGCCAGCGTGCTCGTCTTCCCGAGTCAAACCGACACCTTTGGTCTCGTGATGCTCGAAGCCATGGCCTGCGGAGTTCCCGTAGCGGCCTTTCCGGTGACGGGCCCCATCGACGTGGTGATACCCGGCGTAACAGGCGAGTTAGATCAGGATTTGCGTCGTGCAGCCATTACAGCGCTGACACTCGATCGCACACAAATTAGAAAACTGGCGCTGACCCGATCTTGGGCCAACGCCACAGCAGAGTTTCTCGATAATCTAGTCCCCGCCCGGCAGCAACCGGCACGGTTGCTGCCGTGGCGGGATCGCGCTTCGATTAAAGCTTGATGCGAGCTCCGACGAAGACGGAATAACCGAACTTCTCGTACTCGTACACTCGGCTGCGGTTGCCGTAGTAACGGATGCCCGCCGAATTGGTGAGGTTCTTAGCCTCCACAAACATTTCGACGTTCTTGTTGAGCTCGTAGTTAGCTGTCAAATCGAGCTGGTCGCGTCCCTCCCAATAGAGGTCCAGCTCACCGTCCTCAGCATTGATTTCGTTCAGATAATCGCCACGATCGGTGTAGCTCAGACGAATACTGATCGGTCCCTTTTCGTAGAACACCGCCAAGTTCGAGACGGTCTCAGACTGGCCAGGAAGGGGAAACTTCGAACGCCCGGCATAGTTGCGACCTACGTCAATTTCCGCATCAACTAACGTCAAGTTAGCAAAAACGCCAAATCCCGACATCCAGCCCGGCAGGCTAGTGAACTGTTGCTGCCATGCAAACTCAACGCCTGACATCGTGCCGTCGGCATTTTCAGGTGTGACGAGCGTCGCAGCTTGCCCAATATAGGTGCCGGTACTGCGCAAAGTGTAGTTGTAGTCCTTGAGATCCTTGTAGAAGGCGCTCGCCGACAACAAGCCCATCTTGTTGAAGTAATACTCCACAGACGCGTCGAGATTATTCGATAACGTCGGCTTCAGATCTGGGTTACCAAGAGATACGACTAAAGCCGAGCCCTCTTGCGTCTCGAGTGCCCGCGGGACGATATCCGTGAAGTTTGGTCGCGTCATGCCTCGCGTTAGTGCAGCACGGCCGATCAACCCGTCGCTGAACTCGTAGCGCAATGTAACTCCCGGAAAAATATCCGTGTAAGAACGCGAGTCTGTACGCGAACGGATCGTACTCGAGCGGGCATCGAACACCGGAGCTGAGCCAGTCGTTTCCGTTTTCTCGACACGAACACCGGCAAGAACACCGAGTTTGTCGTAGTCGAGATCCCACATCGCATAACCCGAGAGAATCTGCTCGTCCGCTTGATAATCGGCGGTCGCAGATTGTTCAACACGAGGAGGCGAGGTTTTCTTGGTGGCGTCAAAGTAGGCGTCCGCCAGGGAAGGATCTACCTTGAATCCTAGGTCGTAGCCATAATTTCGGCTCGGCGTAGTCGTCAAGAACGCCGACAACGGTGACGATGGCGCCGCTGTCGAAGCCCGATCGCGGAATCGGTTTTCGTCCGCTTGACGTTCGCCGTCCTTCAACTTCAAACCGAACTTGAATTGACCCTCTCCGCCGCCAACCGTGACAGGCAATCGAGCATTGATAACGAGTGCCTGAGTTTCTTCAGTCGTCGTACTGGTACGGTACGCATTTTCGCGGAACGAGAGATTGGTCGGTGTCAGGTGCTGGTTGGACGTGAATAGTGAAATCGTCGGTTCGAGCGTGCTATTTCGATAGTCGTAGCTCAGCGGCGCCGTTGCGGTGCCAAGAGCGGAGGTGCGCCATAGCAATTCGTCGCGGCGCGGGTATGTTTGCTCCGTATCGGCCATAGATACAGACGCGTCAACGACGAGATCACCGAAAGACTTCTCGCCGCCGACTTCGACCGTCAAAATTTCGTTCTGCTGAATACGGTGACGGATTTGCTTGGCGACACGAATGTTGCGAAAGCTCGCCGTTTGATCCGTCGCTCCCGGTAGCAGTACGCCTTCCGACCAAAGTACGAGTAACTGGTTTCGATACTCGTCGTCGGTGAACTTGGAATGAGTTCCGCGCACGAAGAAGCGATCATTTTCAGTATTACGCCACTCAGCAGCACCGGTGAACGCGATGCGCTCACGCTGGGTGTTGTAATCCTTGAAAAGGTTCTCGACGATGCCGAATACAGACCCACCCTCTGGTCGCGTCAAGCGGCCCCAGACAGTCTCAATATTGTCGACTTCGCGATCAGTCTCGGAGTAACTCGCGGAGAATAACAATCCAAACTTGGAGTCATCACCCCATATATTGCTAACAGATCCGGAGCCGCGCCGGTCGTGCGTGCCACCGAACTCGTTATAGGAGCCGCCAACAGAGGCTCGTGCACGGAACCCTTCATAGTCAAAGGGTGACTGCGTCTTGATATTCACGGCACCGGTGATCGAATCGGCATCCTGATCAGGGCGCAGAGTCTTACTGATTTCCAACTGACCCACGATATCGGAAGGAATCGTGTCCAGATCGATTGCGCGAGTCGACGGGTCCGGGGCAGAAATGCTCACGCCATCGATCGTGACCGCCGAAAACTCCGACGGGCCACCGCGCACGTTGATATAACGGCCTTCTCCCTGATCGCGCGCAATGGCAATACCCGCAACGCGCTGCAAAGCCTCGGCAATGTTCGGATCGGGGAAGCGACCGACGGTATCGGCCGAAACCACGTTTGTCACGCCCCGCGCATTTTTCTGCTGATTGGCAGCTTTGGCGGCGGCGTCGACGATCGCAGTGATCACCACCTCTTCCAACTGGTCAGTGTTTTGCGAGTGAGCAGCGATGGGAGATACCGCAACGACGGCGATGGCGGCACAGACGGCACGATGAACGGCAGCGTTTGATTTCACGTGAAGCCTCTAAAAACAAGTCGGGTGAATAATTCGTGATATGACGAAATTCTGACGGCTCAACATGAAATCTTTGTGACAACCGGCGCTCGGCGTAGTTGCCGAATGTGCGATTAGCGTCTCGAATTTGTAGCGCCATCTTCATCTCGATGAAAAGTCTGGGATTGACACTCATGTGAGATGAAAGCGCAGTTGATACCGCCACCCCGCCCAATGCCGCCGTGGATGTGGCGGCAACTCAGCCGACTGACCGGCGTGGATCGCCTTGATCGGATGTATCGCGAGCTCCCCACCGAGCTGCGGGGCGCCGAATTCGCTCTCGCGGCGTTACGAGAGCTCGGCGTTACATTCGACATCACTCAAAGCGAGTACGAGAAGGTCCCGATCAACGGCCCAGTCGTCGTGACGGCCAACCATCCCTTCGGAGGAATAGACGGGCTCGCCGCCATCGCAGCGATCGCAACCCGCAGACCAGACTTGAAGGTCATTGCAACGACGGCGCTCGCATCGATCCCGGCGATCCGGGAGCTGATCATAGCGGTTGATAATTTCAGCCTACCGGAGCGGCGTGCCGCGAATGTCACGGCGGCGCGTCAAGCGTTGCGCCACGTCTGGAACGGTGGTGCGCTGTTGATCTTCCCGGCTGGAGAAGTAGCAAGCCTCGATCTTTCGCAAGGATGCATCGCCGATCCCGTCTGGAAGCGAAGCGCCATTACCTTGATCCGCGCTTCAAAAGCACCGGTGATGCCCTTGTATGTCCACGGCAGTAATGGCCTCGGATTTCAACTTGCAGGACTACTGCATCCGGCATTACGTACTGCGCTTCTGCCACGCGAAGTTACCAACAAACGGGGTAGTCGTCTCGACCTTCGATTTGGTGACCCCGTACCGCCTGCGAAAATAAAAGCAATCGACGATTCGGCGAAACTCGAAAAGTTTCTACGTATTCGCCTGTATGCATTAGCCGCGCCCCGTCCCGGTGTTCGGAACGAACGAACGAAACGACTAAGCGCCGAAACCGTGGAGCCGATTTCGACGCCACATCCTGCCTACTCGCTAGAACGCGAGATCGCCGATCTGCCAACCTCATCCTTGCTCACCGAAGTCGGCAGCTTGCGGGTCTATTCGGCTCAGGCGGTCGAGATTCCGAATGTGTTGCACGAAATTGGCCGTTTGAGAGAGACCACCTTTCGCGCCGTAGGCGAAGGCACCGGCGCTGCACTCGATCTTGATGTCTACGATCAGCGGTATGAGCATCTCTTCGCTTGGGATACGAAGACGCGAAATCTGGTCGGAGCATACAGACTAGCCAAAATTGATCAGCTCCGTCGGCTTTACGGACGACAGGCCTTTTATCTAACGACCTTGTTCGAATTCAGAGAGCCGTTCTTTGTCATGCTTGGTCCAGCCCTAGAGCTCGGGCGCTCGTTCATCCGAACGGAATATCAACGCAGCTTTGCACCGCTACTCGCGCTATGGCGTGGAATCGGGGAATACGTCGGTCGTAACCCACGTTACACCAAATTGATTGGGCCGGTCAGTGTCAGCGCGGATTACGACAGAGCCTCACATGCCATGCTTGTTCGATATTTGAAGTGGCATCACTTCAACCCCGTCATGGCGTCATTGATTAAGCCACGCGTGCCGTTTCGCGCAACGCATATCTTGGCGAATCTAAATCGCGAACTTAAAGGTGTCGACGGACTAGACATGCTCTCGGATCTTCTGCCCGAGTCAGATACCAAAAGACAGGTTCCGGTATTACTTCGCCAATATCTGAAACTCGGTGGCGAGGTGGTGGGATTTAACATCGACCCCGATTTCGGTCATTGTCTCGACTGCTTGACAGTAGTCGATTTGAGGCGGACTCCGGACTCTGTGCTATCGAAATATATGTCGACGGCAACACTCCGACGATTTCGCAGTGCAACCTAGCCGATATCGCTCAGGATACTTGCAGCTCCCGTGTCGTCAGGCTCGTGATCAAACGAACTTCGCCACGAACGTCACGAAATTCGATGGTGATACCAACACCGTCTTCACGAGTCCAATCGAGCTCGATCAAGCCAAAGTTAATCTCTCTTAATACGGAGCCGATGCGCCGTGAGTTCGGCGGCGTCACCGGCCAAACTTCCGTCAAGCCACTTGAAGTGAAATCCCAAAGCGGATACGGCGCGTTCCGAGTCAGCCTGGATACCTCGGCATAGTGCGTATCACCGCTGATACAGAAAAGGCCGTTAGCCCGGCGTTGGCGAATAGCCTGAAGCAACCGTTGGTGATCGTCGGCATAGTTGATCCAAGCTTCCCAACCAGGGAAGTCAGCAACCACCTGCAAGCTCGATGCGAGGATTCTGACATCCGCTGGTTTTCCCAGCTGTTCCTCGAGCCAATGCCATTGGCGCTCGCCTAGCATCGTCGCAGTTGCATCCGGATTACGTTCGTACGGGCCCGGAACTTCACGGCTGGCCGCTTCTAGTTCTTTGGCCCACTGATCGTATTTCTTACCACCCAAATCCAGCGAACGGATGGGCGTTCGATTGAAACGCAGATCGGGCAGAATTATTTGCAGGCGACGCGAATCGCGTACAAATTCCACGGCATCGTAGATGCCATCGCGAGTTCTTCGCAGTGACTGCGGCGGCTCACCCCAAAAATCACAGAAAATACCGCGCGACGCTTCCTTGTGAGGATAGTCGGCACCGGCATCATTCTCGCCGTAGTCGTGATCGTCCCAGGTCGCAAGTATAGGGACACTCTCGGTCAAACGACGAAACCCGGGCTGTGTCGCAAGACGCGCGTACTTTTCACGCAGCACTCCCATATCACGGGTATCGCCGTAAACGTTGTCACCGAGAAAAATGAATAGATCAGGTTTTGCCGCAAGAACCGCATCCCAGATCGGCTGTGGTTTATCCTGCTTGGCACAGGAACCGAACGCGATACGAGTTGGCAGAAAGTCGGTGTCAGGTCGACGAGGCCGACCCAATTCGCCCGGCTCGCTCGCGACGACCCCGCTCACCGACGCGCTGGCCAAGGCCAGCGCGCCGGAGGAAACGAGCCAATCTCGTCGATTCAAAACTCGGCCTTGAGCGAGAAGAAGAACTGACGCGGGGCACCGCGCAAAAGAGTTTGCGTTGTGCCGTTCGGGTCTGCGTTCACGAAGCCGTTAGAGCCGACCGTCGCGATGTAGACGTTATCTTCAATGTTCGTCACCGAACCCTGCACCGTCAACTTCTTCGCGAAGCCGAGGTTGCTCATCCGGTAGCCGATAGACGCATTGAACAACGTGTAGGCGTCAACATGTCCCTGGTTGAGATAAGTGTAGTAGCGCTTGCCGATGTAGTTGCCGTCCGCGCGCACGAAGAAATTGCCGTCATCGTAAGCAAGCTCCGAGCGCAGCATCAGATCGGGAGAGTCAGGAACCGTCTTCCCCGCAACTGGGATAACGACACCGTTGGTCGTGTAGTTATCGTCGAAGGTCGAATCGTTCCA